>Ga0308157_10000660_pt1 | contig 99811 bp, 99 predicted proteins | sample PhyBR1_FD_201035 | JGI IMG/M metagenome (GOLD analysis project Ga0308157, IMG submission 201035) | Phyllosphere microbial communities from UC Gill Tract Community Farm, Albany, California, United States - DLSLB.R1 | ecosystem: Host-associated > Plants > Phyllosphere > Unclassified | place: USA...
TTTAACAGGCTTTTTACTGTTATTTCTGCCAAAACCTAATTGGCACATTGCTTGTTATTAGCTTGTAAACAATAAAATTTACAAGAAATACAAAATAAAATGGGAAAAATAATTGGTATAGACTTAGGAACAACGAACTCTTGCGTTTCTGTAATGGAAGGTAACGAACCTGTAGTTATAGCCAACAGTGAGGGTAAACGTACTACGCCATCTATTGTTGCTTTTGCAGAAAATGGCGAGCGTAAAGTAGGTGAACCTGCTAAACGTCAGGCGATAACTAACCCTACAAAAACAATTTATTCTATTAAACGCTTTATGGGCAGCAGCTATGCTGAGGTTGCTAAAGAAATTGCTAGAGTACCTTATAAAGTAGTTAAAGGTGATAACAACACTCCACGTGTAGAAATTGATGATCGTAAATATACTCCACAAGAGATTTCGGCTATCATTTTGCAAAAAATGAAGAAAACTGCTGAAGATTTCTTAGGACAAGAAGTAACTGAAGCGGTTATTACAGTACCTGCTTACTTTAACGATGCTCAACGTCAGGCGACTAAAGAAGCTGGTGAAATTGCTGGTTTAACTGTTAAACGTATTATTAACGAACCAACTGCGGCTGCTTTAGCTTATGGTTTAGATAAAGCACACAAAGACATGAAAATTGTTGTGTTTGACTGTGGTGGTGGTACGCATGACGTGTCTGTTTTAGAATTAGGTGATGGCGTTTTTGAAGTAAAATCTACTGACGGTGATACTCACTTAGGTGGTGATGACTTTGATCACGTAATTATCGATTGGTTAGCTGCTGAATTTAAAAACGAAAACGGAATGGATTTAAGTCAAGATCCAATGGCGTTACAACGTTTAAAAGAAGCTGCTGAAAAAGCAAAGATTGAATTATCAAGTACAACTTCTACAGAAGTTAACTTACCATATATTACTGCTGATGCTAGCGGACCAAAACACTTAGTTAGAACTTTAAGCCGTGCTAAATTTGAGCAATTGGCTGGTGATTTAATTAAGCGTACAATTGATCCATGTAAATCTGCTTTGAAAAATGCTGGTTTAAAAGTTAGTGATATCGATGAAATTATCTTAGTTGGTGGTTCAACTCGTATTCCTGCAATTCAGGATGCAGTTAAATCGTTCTTCGGTAAAGATCCAAGTAAAGGTGTAAATCCTGATGAAGTTGTAGCAATTGGTGCTGCTATTCAAGGTGGTGTTTTAACCGGCGAAGTTAAAGATGTATTGTTATTAGATGTTACTCCACTTTCTTTAGGTATTGAAACTATGGGTGGTGTAATGACAAAATTAATTGAAGCTAATACAACTATCCCTTCTAAAAAAGCAGAGACTTTCTCTACGGCAGCTGATAATCAGCCTTCAGTAGAAATCCATATTTTGCAAGGTGAGCGTCCAATGGCTGCTCAAAACCGTACAATTGGTCGTTTCATTTTAGACGGAATTCCACCTGCACCTCGTGGTGTGCCTCAAGTAGAAGTTGCTTTTGACATTGATGCTAACGGTATTTTACATGTAAGCGCTAAAGATAAAGCTACAGGTAAAGAGCAAAAAATCCGTATCGAAGCTTCATCTGGTTTAACTGATGAAGAAATCAAAAAAATGAAAGAAGAAGCTGAAGCAAATGCTGAAGCAGATGCTAAACAAAAAGAAGAAGCGGATAAAATTAACGGTGCTGATGCTTTAATTTTCTCTACTGAAAAACAATTGAAAGAGTTTGGTGATAAATTATCTGATGATAAAAAAGCACCAATCGAAGCTGGTTTAGAGAAATTAAAAGCAGCTCATTCATCTCGTAACTTTGCAGATATTGATGCAGCTCAAGAAGAATTGCAAAATGCTTGGAACGTAGCTTCAGAAGAAATGTACAAAGCAGGTCAAGATGGTCAACCACAAGATGGAGCACCACAGGCTGATACTCAACAAGGTGGCGATACTGTTACTGATGTTGATTTTGAAGAAGTAAAAGACGACGAGAAGAAATAGTCTTTAGTCCGAAAGTTGGAGGTCTGAAAGTCCGAAGATTTATATAGAAAAAGCGTTGCTGATTAAATTCAGTGACGCTTTTTTATTTTAAAGCTATCGTCATTGCGAGGTACGACGCAATTTTAAAGCTATGATTTCGAGAAAATGAATGTTTGTGTTTTATGGCAAAAATCAACCCCGCTATTTCTACAATTTTGTGCTCGACAAGCTCAGCACGACAAAATTTCCTACTATCAGGTTTACCTTACAATGTGTCTGCTACTAGCAAAACAGCAGACCAATTACTTTTTACGTTTCGCAATAGGCTTATGTACAAACTCTAATTCTTTCTTCTTACCAAAGTATCTATTTAAAATCATGATCGCAGGCCAAATCAACATCGGACTAAATCTGCTCAACATGTTTAAATGGTTTTCTCTAGGTAAGCAAAAATTTAAGAGTGCGCCAATAATAAAAATAGAAGGAACAATTAATGTTCTCCAACGAGCCAATTGTCTGACTTTAAGATCTTCAAATCCTTCAGAAACACGCCCTCTATGTTTTATAATGTAAGATAATAAAGCATAATTTAAAAGACCAGTTGCTGCAATATTTGCACAATAGAAATAAAATGGCAACGAGTAATTAGTTTGTTCACTATAATAAGCCGAACTAAAAGGCATCAGTATAATGGTGAAAAGAAAGAAAAAGTTTAGCCAAATAAGTTTATCATCGTAATCTTTAATAAAAGAAAATAAACGGTGATGTGAGCGCCAGTAAATAGCAATAACAAAAAAGCTAATGATAAAACCAATGAATAAAGGGAATAAATCCATCAATTGATTTAACATTTCATTGGCACTCATTCCTTCATGGATATGAGGAGGTTTAATCTCTATAATCAAAAGTGTTATTGCAATAGCAAATACAGCATCCGTAAAGAGAATCATTCTTTCAATTTGAAATTCTTTCTTTAATTCGTTATTAATTTGCGACATATGACTAGAAAATTAGGATAAGCACTCTGCAATTATATCTTGTAAAATCTTTTCATTCTCAAATAACTCACTCAAAAGCTTAAACTGATTTTTAGCTCTATCTAAATTTTGTGTTGGATAGGTAATTGGATAATATATATTTCCACTTAAGTAATCAGTTAAAAAGCGTAAAGCTTGCATATACACAATGTATTTGCCCGAAAATAAAATCAATTCCTTTTCTGTTGGCGTTAAGATGGAAGCCAATTCAGATAAATAGCCTTTTACAGTAGCTTCGAAATAAGGCAATCTGATTTCTATTTTGGTAAGATCAGTTTCGTTTTCAGAAAAAGCACAAATATAAGTGCGTAACATATCTCCTAAATCGGAAATGAATTTACCTGGCATTAACGTATCTAAATCAATAACACAAACCCCACTGTTTGTAGAAGAACTTAACAATACATTACTAATTTTTGTATCATGGTGCATTACACGATCAGGAAATTCTTTACTACGCTCATAAGAACGGTAATAATCAATAATAAAATGATGATGTAAAGCGGTTTCGATTACTTCATTTGCAGTAATTTTTAGGTTAGTTGATGCTTGATTTAATGCAAAAGTAAATTGCTCGTAACGCCAAGCTAAATCATGAAAACCAGGAATTGTAACACTTAAAACGGAAGTATCAAATTCATTTAAGAGTCTACTTAACTTGCCGAATTGTTTTGCTGCTTCGTAGGCTTGCTTAGTTTCGCTTAAAGTATCAAATGCAGATGTATCTTCTACAAATGGAAGCAAACGCCAATATCCGTTATCATGATGCGCCATTAAATCACCATTTAGGGTAGAAATTGGAGCTGGAAAAAGATAATCTGGATTATGTTCCTTTAAATAATCAGCTACCGCTTTAATGTTATTTGCAATAGCAAAAGGATCTTTAAAAACGTCTATATTGATATTTTGAAGAATATATTTTTTATTGTCTTTTAAAGATGAAAGCAAATAGGTTTGGTTAATATGTCCCGAACCTATTTGTTGTAAAGATACTGTGTCGGCTGTAAATCCGTAAGCTTCTATTAGTTCTTTAGCAATACTTAGCTCCATAAACTTTCAGGATACATTCCGTCTTTTATCAATTGATCGATGCTATTTTGCACAAAAGGTTTATCCTCTTTATAAGTTACGCCAAACCATTGGTTAGAGGTTGGTACCACTTTAAAAGTTGCAGTATTGCTTTTTACTAAATTTTCTCCAATTAAAGGAATAAAAAACTCAGCTTTTGGCTTGTCTTTATTTTCCAATGCAAATTCTCTAAATAAATCTTCTGTAATTTTGAAAACAGCAGGAGTAAAGCCCCAAAAGTTCATAGAAACAGGCGTTTCATACGCCAATGGATACTCTTTCTCGTCCTCTTCGTACACAATAGTGCCATCTTTTTGATAAACTTTAGTACGCTCAACAATCTCTTCTAAATTGCCGCCTGCATCAACTTTACACACCCCACGAGAAACTGCTCCAAAATCTGATAATGTTTTTCCTATCTGATAACCAATAATAGAATAATTGCTATCTGTAGCTTCAGTGTTTAAAAAATGAACCATTTTCTCGTAAGCATCAAAGCCATAAAAATCATCCGCATTAATCACACAAAAAGGCTCTTTTACTACCTTTCTTCCTGATAGAATTGCATGTGCTGTACCCCAAGGTTTTTCTCTGTAAATTTCTTCTTCAATACCAAATTGCTTTAAATCGAAGTTTTGAAAAACATAGTCGGTTTCAATTTTACCGTTTAGTTTAGGTTCAAAAATAGCTTTAAAATTATCTACAAATTCTTCTTTAATGATAAATACAACTTTACCAAAACCTGCTTTAATAGCGTCATAAATAGAGTAATCAATGATGGTTTCACCATTAGGTCCAAAACCATCAATTTGTTTCATGCTTCCGTAACGACTAGCCATCCCAGCCGCCAATATTAATAAAGTAGGTTTCATCTATAGAAATATTTTTATTAGTAATAGTAGTTTAATTGCGCTAAAGATAATACTAAAAGCCAAATAAACCACCGCCAGATCTAGGTTTTTTGCCAGTTAGCATTCCAAATAAACCTCGAACAATTTCTTTGCCAATTTGGCGAGTTATGGTAGCACCCATCACTTGTTCTACAATACTTTTTTCTCCTGGTTTAGGTTTGCTTTCTATCTCTATGCGTTTTTGTTCTTCAGCAGCTGCTTTAACTTCATTCTCTTCCGCTAGTTTTTTATTAATTCTATCGGTAAGCATTTCAAAAGCACTCACAGGATCAATTGCTGCTTGATATTTAGTAAAAAACGGACTAGCCTGCATCAGTTTTTCGCAATCTATAGCTGCCATTGGTCCCATTACAGCCCTTGGCGGTGTAAGCATCGTAGCAGCAACTTCTGTCGGAATACCTTTTTCATTTAGTACCGTAACCAAGGCCTGTCCAGTACCTAATCCAGTAAGTATTTTGTCTATCTCGTAAAAATCAGATTTGGGATATGTATTTACTGTTTTTTTAAGGGCATCAACATCGTTTGGTGTAAATGCCCTTAATGCATGTTGCACCCGATTACCTAACTGCGCCAACACACTTTCCGGCACATCCATTGGCGATTGTGTACAAAAGAAAACACCAATTCCTTTAGAGCGGATTAATCTTATAATTGTATTTACTTGCTCTAAAAATGCTTTAGGCGCATCGTTAAAAAGCAAATGTGCTTCATCAAAAAAGAAAACCAATTTAGGTTTATCCAAATCACCAGCCTCAGGCATAGCATGATAAATCTCTGCCAATAAGCTTAACAGAAAGGTGGAGTACAAAACAGGCTGATTTTGAACATCAGAAATGTTTAATAAACTAATCACTCCCTTACCATCTATCCGATTAAAAAGATCTTCAATATTGTAAGATGTTTCACCAAACATACTGCCTAAACCCTGTTGTTCTATCGCTACTATTTTCCTTAAAATAGTGCTTGACGTTGCTGCAGAGATAGATCCATAACTGCTTTTAATTTCAGCTGCGCCTTCTCCTTCAGATAAATAACCTAATAGTTTCTTTAAATCGTTTAAATCTACAATAGGCATTTTCGTGTCATCGGCATATTTAAAAATTACTGCTAATACACCTGTTTGCGTGTCGTTTAACTCTAAAATCTTAGCCAATAATACTGGGCCAAATTCAGTAACAGTAGCTCGCATCTGAGCACCGAGTTTACCACTTAACGAATATAATTCTATCGGAAATCCACTAGGAGAGAAGGGTTTGTTCAATTGCGTTGCTCTATCCTCAATCTTTGGGTTAGTTGTTCCAGGTTGGTTTAAACCAGAAAGATCGCCCTTTACATCCAACATAAACACAGGTACTCCAGCATCCGAGAGTTGCTCGGCCAATAATTGTAAGGTTCTCGTTTTACCTGTCCCAGTTGCTCCGGCAATTAAACCATGTCGGTTCATCATCCGCAAAGGTAAATTTACCTCTGCTTCGCTTAATACCTCACCATCTAAAATCCCTGCACCTAAATAGATAGATGCGCCGGTAGGTGCGTACGATGCTTTAATTTTTTCGATGTATAAAGATTTTTTATCGCTCATAGTGTAGATTTTTTTCAGCCTTTAAATTAAGAAAGAAATAATAAACGGAAGAAAGCAGCTTCTATTGTAAACTTCAAAAGCTGCAGGAGTTATATTAATTATACTTCTCTTTTAATTTGTCAACTATTTTCTGACCAAGTTTCATGCCCCATTGCTGTCCAATTTGCATAGATTCCTGTGTGATAAATGGGGTTTTTTCGGCAAACTTTTTACCTATTGGCGATTGATAAAATGCAATTAGTCCATTGATATCAGCAAGCGTTAAGTGCTTTTCATATACAGGAGCCAACATATCTACTAAATCTGTCATGGATGTTTTTACCATCTCTGCACCCATTTCCGTCCAAAATTCTTCAGGTACATTAGATTTTTGAGTTTTAAAAGCAGCTACCATTTGGTCGATCACGACTTTATATGTGTTTTCGGCACCAGATGCAATCATCATTTTTTTCAATGCAGTTTTGTATTCTGTACTTGTTTGACTAAAACATACGCTTGTAGATAGGACGAAAAAGGTAAGTAGCGTTAAAATTTTTTTCATGAGTTTTTGTTTTTTAGGGTTAATTAGTTATCTGCTTATAAAGCTATTTATTTTTTAATAGTTGCGTATTGTTTTTTTGATTTGTTTTGTCAGTCAAAGTGAAGTGCAGAAACCATATTTTAATTTGCAGGTTGGATAATTCTTTTAGCAGGCTGAATAACTCTTTTAACAGCATAAAAAAAGGTCTAAGAAATTAATCTTAGACCTTAAATTTTATACACCTTTTCACTGCATTACGGTTCCCGTTTTCACGGGAATGACGGGGAAGGAGAGTTATTTAAACTCTCTAAAGTCTTGATCTGCTTTAATGTTTAGTAAGCTTTCGTAAATTAAGCTAATTACATTATCTACATCTTCTTTATGTACCATTTCTACCGTAGTGTGCATGTAGCGCAATGGCAATGAAATTAATGCCGATGGTACACCGCCATTTGAATAGGCAAATGCATCGGTATCTGTTCCTGTAGAACGAGAAGAGGCTTGGCGTTGGAATGGAATATCGTTTTTCTCGGCTGTTTTAATTAATAATTTATTGAGGTTGGTTTGTACCGCTGGAGCATAAGAAACTACTGGACCTTTACCACAGGCTAAATCGCCTTGCGTAATTTTATTAATCATTGGGGTAGTGGTATCATGCGTTACATCGGTTACGATAGCCACATTAGGTTTAATGCGTTGCGCAATCATTTCGGCGCCACGTAAACCAATTTCTTCTTGTACTGAGTTAACGATATATAAACCAAAAGGAAGTTTTTTCTTGTTCTCTTTTAATAAACGAGCTACTTCGGCAATCATAAAACCACCCGCACGGTTATCTAATGCTCTACCTACATAATAACGATCGTTTAAAATCATAAAATCATCTTCGTAGGTAATTACACAGCCTACGTGGATGCCTAATTTTTCTACTTCTTCTTTTGAGGTACAACCACAATCTAAAAAGATGTTTTTTAATTCTGGTGCTTGTTCTTTTTCGCCATGACGAGTGTGGATTGCTGGCCAACCGAAAACGGCTTTCACTAATCCTTTTTCGGTATGGATGTTTACGCGTTTTGATGGTGCAATTTGATGATCTGAACCGCCATTGCGGATAACGTAGATTAAACCATCGGCTGTGATATAATTTACATACCATGAAATTTCATCAGCATGTGCTTCGATAACTACTTTATAGGCTGCTTTTGGATTAATTACTCCAACTGCTGTACCATAATTATCTATAAAATGTTCGTCGATGTATGGTTTTAGATAATCTAACCACAATTTTTGTCCTTCCCACTCGTAACCAGTTGGTGCTGCATTATTAATATATGCTTCGAAAAACTGTAGTGATTTTTTGGTAACTACTGGAACGTGTTTCTTTTTATTTTCTTCTTCTTTTTTCTTTGCCATAATCTTATTTTAGATTTTAGATTTACAATTTTAGAATGACAAGTGTCAAACCAATTCATCAATCTAATTTGTTATTCTTTATTCTTCTGTTTTAAACCGTAAGTCGTAATCCGATAGCTATCGGATCTACAATCTAAAATTCCCTTTCCAATCATTACAAAATCAAAACCATCTGCTGTATAGGTTTTATCTGTTTCGTGGAAGCCAAATTTAGTATAAAATTCCTTTGCATTTACCCTGGCATTGCACCAGAGTTTTGTCAGTTTTTGAAGTTTACAAAAATCGATTAGGTATTCCATGAGTTGCTTGCCTAAACCCTTTCCCTGCAAATCTGGTAAAACTGCTAGTTTACGAAACTGACCCACATCACCCTGTATAAATAATGAAACTACGCCTGATAGTTCATAATCTACATAAATGCCGAAGTGTATGCCGTCAAAATCATTTTCGAGTTTTACAAAATCATACGGATGCTCAGGGTACATGGCAATATGCCGAATACGCCAAGTAAGTGATGGAAATATTTGTTCGACTACTGCCATTTAAGTTTGTTGCGTGTTGTGGGTTACGTGTTGCGGGGTAGGATGTTTAGAAACCATGTTTGCTTTTTACAATGGGATATTTCCGTGTTTTTTACGAGGATTATTAACCACTTTGTTTTCTAACATTTTAAAAGCTTTAATTAATTTAACTCGTGTTTGCGAGGGCTCTATTACTTCATCTACAAAGCCACGTTCGGCTGCTCGGTAAGGGTTAGCGAAAATTTCTGAATAGAGTTTTTCTTTTTCTAACCATTTATCTTGTGGATTTTGTGCAGCAGTAATTTCCCTTTTAAAAATGATTTCTGCAGCGCCTTTAGCCCCCATCACAGCAATTTCTGCTGATGGCCATGCATAATTCATATCGGCACCAATGTGTTTGGAGTTCATTACATCGTATGCTCCGCCATAGGCTTTACGTGTAATTACGGTAATGCGTGGTACTGTGGCTTCACTAAAAGCGTATAATAATTTTGCTCCATTGTTAATGATACCATTCCATTCTTGATCTGTTCCAGGTAAAAAACCAGGTACGTCCTCAAAAACTAATAAAGGAATATTAAAGCTATCGCAGAAGCGTACAAAACGAGCTGCTTTTACTGATGCATGGTTATCTAAAACTCCTGCTAAATATGCAGGCTGATTGGCTACAATACCTAAACTTCTTCCCGCTAAGCGAGCAAAACCTACTACCATGTTTTCAGCATAATCTTTATGCACTTCTAAAAAACTATCGGTATCGGTAACTGTCGAAATGATGTCGCGAACATCGTACGGTTGTGAAACATTTTGAGGTAATACTTCATTTAACGCAGGGCGATTTTCATCAGCAATTTCGTATGGTAAACTTGGTGGAAGTTCTTCGCAGTTTTGAGGAACATAACTTAATAACTTTTTAACATGGCTGATGGCGTCAAGCTCATTTGCACATGCAAAATGTGTTACGCCAGATTTTGTAGCATGTGTTGTTGCACCACCTAATTCTTCAGAACTTACTTCTTCATGTGTAACGGTTTTCACCACATTTGGGCCTGTTACAAACATATACGAAGTGTTTTCGACCATTAAAATGAAATCGGTTATAGCTGGAGAATATACAGCGCCACCTGCACAAGGACCCATAATTGCTGACAATTGAGGGATTACACCCGAGGCTTGCACGTTGCGGTAAAAGATATCTGCATAACCGCCTAAAGAAACTACACCTTCTTGAATTCTGGCACCACCACTATCATTTAGGCCAATAATAGGAGCGCCGTTTTTCATGGCCATTTCCATTATTTTACAGATTTTCTCTGCATGCGTTTCTGAGAGTGAACCTCCAAAAACAGTAAAATCTTGAGAGAAAACATAAGTTAGTCTACCGTTAATAGTTCCATAACCGGTAATTACCCCATCACCAAAATACTTTTCTTGCTCCATTCCGAAATCGGTGCTGCGGTGTGTAACTAGCATTCCAATTTCTTCAAAAGAGCCTTCATCTAATAGAAAATGAATACGTTCGCGAGCAGTTAATTTTCCCTTTTTGTGTTGACTGTCTATACGAGTTTGTCCGCCGCCAAGGTGGGCACTTTTTATTTTATCTTGAAGGATTTCAATTTTGTTTTTCATCTCAAAGTATCAATTTTTTAAAAATAAACATTACCAACGATATTGCAAACGTGTTGTAAATACATCGTCTTTTAAATCTCCTTGATAAGCTGTTAACATAGTGCCATGATTAACTACACGCTCATTATATACTGTGAATTTTAATCTGGCGTTTACAGCACAGGTAATTCCATAGCCAAAAGTGCTGTATTTAATATCGCCCCCTGTAGTATTATTTCCGGCAAAGCCGATTACATTTTCTTCAACCTTGGTATTAGGGTCATAAACATCATAAGCTAACAAAGCTGTAAATTTACTTTTTGCAATTTGCTGCGTAAACCAAAAATAATATCCGTTAAACTGACGGAGATATAAATTGGTTAAAGGCTGCGTTGCAAAACTTTGACTTGCGTAAGGGCCTGCAAGGCTGGTTGAATTGGCAACGCCAGGTTGTGTGCCTTGCACATATTCTGTTTTAAAAGTTGTGGCACCAAAAGAGTTGTCGTATTGAATTTCCAAATTAGCTCCGTAATACTCACGGTTTAAATTTTTATTTATGTTTTCTGGTTTTACATTGGCAACAAAACCACTGCTATTTGAAATAAAATAAGTATCTGTATTGCTACGAACGGTTCCTTTATAGATTGATGCGCCAAAACCTATATGCAATTTGTTATTGGCTAAACTATCGAACTTAAAATTTAAACTTCCTATAATATCTTTTCTAGAATCATAGTCTCTAGCCGAAAGTCCGCTACCATTCACAATAGCAAAATCTGCTGTTAAAAACTTTGCGATTTTTTTAGAATTAAACGTAAGCATTGCGCCTAAATCTCTTTCTCTTGGCATTAACGTTTGAAATACTCTTGCTCTTTCCGGAAAATCTCTGTAGCCAGAAGAATACACAATTGAGTACCCAAAAGGGCGATTGAATAATCCGGCAGTTAATGTTAATTCAGGTATTTCGGGAGCATGTAGTTGAATAAAGGCATCCATTAAATTCACGCCATTTTGCGTAGCGTCTATTTGAAACACAATATTGGAGTACTTGTCAACCCTATCAATTTTTAATCTACCTCTACGTATCATAAAACGGCTATCACTGTTAGCAGAAAAATCTCCGCCAGAAAAAGAAGTAATTCCTGCAGATTGTGCTTTTTGATACTGTGTTTGTAGGTAGCCAGTTATTTTGATGTCGTGCAAATCGTAAGATGATGGTGCATTGTTACTTTGTGCTAACGTTAAAAACGGACAAAAGAGGACTATAAAAAGTAGAGTTTTTCTCATGAAAATCAATATAGTTTGAGGCGGTTAAATTACGGTTAATCCGCTGTTTTTCTGCACAGATTTAAAATTTTTAAGTGGAGTAAATACGTGTTCTACTATAAAAATCTCGTTTTAAATTACATTTTAATTACTATTTTATTTGATGGTTTGCATGTTTTGGAGCTATTTTTGGAGAAAACTGGAGAAATTTAACCCAATTTATGTTTTTAAGAAAATACCGTATACTTATTGTGATCGCCTTTATGGGCATCTTTACAGCAAAGATGGTAATTTCTGGAGCGCCTGTATTTTTCGCTCACTTTGATAAATACTTTATGAATGCTGTAATTATGCAGCTAGAAGCAGAAAATCATGGTGATGATGCAGGAAAAGCGAATGTTAAATTCGCAGATCATAAGTTAATGTTTCAACGTTACGATTTAACATATGTGCCAGTTTTAATAGATTATGGTGTAACCAATAGTTTTATTGAACATTCTCGGCGATACGTAGATCCTTATCACCCTTCAGTTCCAACACCGCCTCCTAACTTTTCTTAGTTTTATTTTCATCGGTTTTACATGCGAAATATTTTTTGCATGGCGATGACGTGTGTTAAAATTATTAAAATTTAATATGTTTTTATGAAAAATAGAAATTCGACCTCCTCTAGGTTCGAAGTAAAAAAATATATCTTAAAAAAGAATTTAAAGAAAGATTTGCCTTCAAGTGTGGTTGTCTTTTTAGTAGCATTACCGCTCTGTTTAGGTATTGCATTAGCCTCTGGCGCACCCTTATTTGCGGGTTTAATTGCTGGTATAGTTGGCGGTATTGTTGTTGGTTTGTTAAGTGGATCTCAATTAAGTGTTAGCGGCCCTGCCGCAGGATTAACCGCTATTGTGTTAGGTGCAATTGCTAGTTTAGGTAATTATCAGACATTTCTGCTTGCGTTGGTTTTGGCGGGAGTTTTTCAATTGGTGCTTGGTCTTATTAAGGCCGGCACCATTGGAAATTATTTCCCCTCAAGTGTTATTACGGGAATGTTGGCCGGAATTGGATTATTGCTTATCCGTAAGCAACTTTCTCATGCTGTTGGATATGACAAGGATTATTTTCTAGATGAAAGCATTAGCCAAAAAGGTGCGGAAAATGCGATGTCGGCAATTGAAAATGCGCTAAATGCAATAAGTTTAACTGCAACTGTAATTAGTGTGGTATCTGTACTTATTCTTATTTATTGGCCAAAAATCAAAAAACTTAATGCTATTCCTGCACCTTTTGTTGTAGTTGCATTAGGGATAACCACTGCACTTATTTCTAAAAATTCAAGTTATGCGCTAGCTCAAGATCATATGGTTAACATACCCATATTTAATGGCTGGACAGAATTTAAAGGATTATTCACTAGTCCAGATTTTGCAGCAATTGGCCGATCGGATGTTTGGATAGTTGCTATTACAATAGCTGTTGTAGCAAGTTTAGAAACTTTATTAGGAATTGAGGCGGTAGATAAAATGGACCCAATTAAGCGTGTAACGCCAACTAATAGAGAGCTTATTGCTCAAGGTTTAGGTAATATTACCAGTGGTATGTTGGGTGGATTGCCAATGACATCTGTAATTGTAAGAAGTTCTGCAAACGTTAATGCAGGTGCAAGAACTAAAATGTCGGCTGTATTTCACGGATTGCTGTTGCTTTTATCGCTTATTTTAATTCCTGGCATTATAAATATGATTCCTTTAGCCTGTTTAGCTGCAATTTTATTATTTACAGGTTATAAACTAACACGTATTTCTTTGTTTAAGGATATGTATCAAAAAGGATGGGATCAATTTATTCCGTTTGTAGTTACAGTTTTAGCTGTAGTTTTAACCGACTTATTAAAAGGTGTTGCTATCGGTATGGCTTTTTCAATTTTCTATTTATTGCGTACCAATATTCGTAATCCTTTCTTCTATAAAGTGCAAGAAGAAGGTAATAAAAAGAATATTAGAATTAAATTAGCGGAAGAAGTTTCATTTTTAAATAAAGCGGCAATTCAAGTATTATTAACAGGAATTCCAAAAGAAACCAATGTAATTATTGATGGTTCTAATGCACGGTACATAGATCCCGACGTTTTAGAAACGATATTTAATTACAAGCATAATGCATATACTAAAGGCATTATCGTAACTTTAGAGCACATTAAAAGTCATTATGTTGTGCCTAAATTAAATAACAAAATTGTAGAAGAAATTAATAACTAAAATTATGTGCGCAAAAACAATAGAAACAAAAGATATAACATATAGTGGCCTTTTACAAGGCAATTCAGATTGGGTTGAGGATATGATAAAAACTGATCCAACTTACTTCGATAAATTATCTGCTGGACAAAATCCTCCAGTTTTATGGATAGGCTGTTCTGATAGTAGGGTTCCTGCAAATCAAATTACGAATACGTTGCCTGGTGATATTTTTGTACACAGAAATATAGCTAACGTTGTAGTGCACACCGATATGAATATGTTAAGTGTACTCGATTATTCGGTTAATGTGTTAAAAGTAAAACATGTAATTGTTTGCGGTCATTATGGCTGTGGTGGTGTTAATGCCGCTTTAGGAAACAAACAAGTAGGTATTATCGATAATTGGTTAAGAAATATTAGAGATGTTTATCGCATGCATGAAAGAGAAATGTCTACGATAAAAGATCCAGAACAAAAATCTAATAGAATGGTAGAACTTAATGCTATTGAAGGTGCAGCCAACGTAATGAACACTTCAATTGTTCAAAATGCTTGGGCAAATGGTCAGGAACTTTCAATTCATGCATGGGTTTATAGTTTAAAAACAGGAAGAATTACAGACTTAAAAGTAAGCAGTCATAGTCTAGATGATGTTTCTCCAGCTTTTAAAGTTGGTCTTTAAGTAAACGAGTTGAAATAGAAAATCCCAAGCTTAGGCTTGGGATTTTTTTTTAAGATAATTATTAGAACTTCTCCTACTATAAAAACCTGCTATTTGTGTGCTTATGTTGAACCCATACATTGGAATATCCATTTGAGTTTTAGTTAATATTCACTTAAGATTATTCTCTTTTTCATTTAGTTTCCTTGTTGGTCAATCCGCATCTAGTCCGCGTAAAGTCCGCATTTAATGCGGACTTGCTTTGGATTTGATATGCTTTAGCATATAGGCATGCACGACCAAGAAGTAGTTTATATTTAGTATCACATTGCACGCTTGGAAATGATTGTTCTAAAACCTTTAGGCATAAAAAAAGCCGCCCTGATAAATCGGGACGGCTATTATTTTTTAAGACTAATTACTCCGCTAAAAATGGGTAACGGTAATCTTTAGGTGGATCAAATGTTTCTTTAATTGTTCTTGGAGAAACCCAACGTAATAAATTAATCATCGAACCAGCTTTATCATTTGTACCGCTTCCTCTTGCGCCTCCAAATGGTTGCTGACCAACTACTGCACCTGTACATTTATCATTGATATAAAAATTACCAGCTGCGTTACGTAAACGATGTGTAGCTTTCTCTAATGCATATCTATCTTGACCAATTACAGCTCCAGTTAAAGCGTAAATAGAAGTGCTATCGATAATATCTAGAGTTTTATCAAAGTCTTTATCGTCATAGACAAATACCGTTAAAACAGGGCCGAATAATTCTTCGCACATGGTAGTATATTTCGGATCATCAACCACTAAAACAGTTGGCTCAATGAAATAACCTTTGCTGTTATCGTAATTTCCGCCAGCAATAATTTCTACACCATTGTCTTTTTTAGCCGCATCAATGTATTTTGCTAAACTGTTAAATGATTTCTCATCGATAACCGCATTAATGAAATTGCTGAAATCTTCTGTTCCACCCATTTTAAAAGTAGCTAAATCGCGAAGCATAAATTTCTTAACTTCTGGCCAAACACTTTTAGCAATATAAACTCTACTTGCAGCAGAACATTTTTGTCCTTGATATTCGAAAGCACCACGAATAATCGCTGTACTAGAAACTTCAGGATCAGCAGAACCATGAATTAAGATGAAATCTTTTCCACCAGTTTCACCAACTATACGAGGATAGGTTTTAAATTTATGAATGTTGTTTCCGATCGTTTTCCAAATATCTTGAAAAACTCCTGTAGAACCTGTAAAGTGAATTCCAGCAAAATCTGGGTGAGAGAAAATTACATCACCAGCATCTGGACCAGAAACGTATACCAAGTTAATAACGCCATCAGGTAATCCCGCTTCGCGGAAAATTTGCATTAATACATTCGCTGCAAAAATTTGTGTATTTGCTGGTTTCCAAACTACCACATTACCCATCATTGCTACCGAAGTAGGTAAGTTTCCTGCAATTGCAGTAAAGTTAAATGGGGTTAAAGCAAATACAAATCCTTCTAACGGACGTTGCTCTAATCTATTCCAGCTACCGCGAGGAGAAACTGGAGGTTGTTGTTTGTAAATTTCAGACATATAACTCACGTTAAAACGTAAGAAATCAATCAATTCACAAGCTGAATCAATCTCTGCCTGATATGCATTTTTGCTTTGCCCCAACATTGTTGCAGCGTTTAATTTATAACGGTAAGGACCAGCAATTAAATCTGCCGCTTTTAAGAATATGGCGGCTCTGTGTTCCCAAGCTAAGTTTTCCCAATCTGCTTTTGCAGCTAACGCAGCATCAATTGCCATAGTTACATGGTTCTTGTTTCCTTTGCTATAATTAGCCAAAACATGTTGATGATCATGCGGAGGAGTAATCTTTCCTTTTTGTTCGGTATAAACTTCTTCTCCACCAATATACATTGGAATATCAATCACTTTTGAGCGACTATCAGCCAATGCTTCTTTTAATAATTCGCGTTCTTTGCTGCCTGGTGCATAACCCAAAATGGTCTCATTAACAGGTGCTGGTACGTTAAAAAATCCTTTAAGCATAAATTAAATTCTTGTTTATACAAAGATAGGTTTTTTGACTAAAGCCTATGTGTGTTGCATGTCAAAAATATTAACCGGAAATAGACCGATTTTGCATAAACTTAAAGTCTTGCTGTTGTTTTTTAAATTATCCCTATTTTTGAGGTCGAACATGATAAAATACCTACGCCTTCTACTTTTTCCATTTGCTATACTATATGGTTTTGTGATTCTGTTAAGGAATAAACTATACGATTGGGGCATTTTCAAATCTTACAAATTTGATTTACCAGTAATTTGTATCGGTAATTTAGTAGTGGGCGGATCTGGTAAAACTCCTACAACAGAATATATAGTTAGGCTATTGGCCAATTATAAAATTGCGATTTTAAGTAGGGGGTATGGTCGAGAAACGAAAGGCTTTTTAATGGCGGATAAAAATTCTACTGCAAAAACAATAGGTGATGAACCAATGCAGTACTTTCAGAAATTCCCAACTATTACCGTTGCAGTTTGTGAGAACAGAGTGAAAGGAATTAATGTATTGAAAGATACTCACGATGTAATTTTATTGGATGATGCCTACCAACATAGAGCGGTAAAAGCAGGGTTTAATATTTTGCTTTTTGAGTTTGATAAATTAATGAAGATGCAATTTCTTCTTCCAATGGGAAATTTAAGAGAACCTTTACGCAATTATGATAGGGCAAATGCAGTGCTTATTACCAAAAGTCCTAATCCTGTAAATATGGTTGATCAGGTTGAGGTAAGAAGAAAAATTGATACCAGCCTAGATCAACGAGTTTCATTTTCGTACATTAAATATGGAGAATTGACACATTTATTTACGAAAGAAATCAAACATTATATTACTTCTTTTGAGATTTTTTTATTAACAGGAATTGCAAATCCCAAACCATTATTAACGTATCTAAATCAGCTTTCGCAGCATATTCATTCGTTTGAATATCCAGATCATCATGATTTTAGTCAACAAAATATTAACGAGCTTATTAAGGCGTTTGTTGAACATCCTGCCAAAGAAAAAATTATAATTACAACAGAAAAGGATAGTCAACGTTTATTAGGTGATAATTTAAAAGATTTACTGTTAAATTTGCCAATATACTACCTTCCAATTGAAATAGAATTGGCCCCAAAAGATAAATTTACCTTTGATAAAAATATACTAGATTATGTTGCAAGTACTAAAAGAATCAGTTGAATACCTAAAAAATAAAATAGGGGAATTTAAGCCCGAAATAGGAATTGTTTTAGGTACTGGCCTTGGTGGCTTAGTGAAAGATATTGAGGTTGTTCACAGTATTATGTACGCTAGTATTCCTAATTTTCCCATCTCTACTTTGGAATTTCACTCTGGGAAATTAATTTTTGGAACGCTAAAAGGAAAAAAAGTAGTTGCCATGCAAGGCAGGTTGCATTATTATGAAGGTTATTCGATGCAACAAATCACTTTTCCTATTCGAGTGCTAAAAGCATTGGGTATTCAGCATTTGTTTGTTTCAAATGCTGCGGGTTCTTTAAACAAAGACTTTAAGAAAGGCGATTTGATGATTATTAATGATCATATTAATCTGCAACCAGAAAGTCCACTTCGCGGAATTAATGATTCTGATTTAGGTCCACGTTTTCCAGATATGAGCCAGCCATATAACCGTCAGTTAATTGCACAAGGATTAAAAATTGCGGAAGAAGAAAAAATTACCTGCCATCAAGGAGTGTACGTTGCAGTAACTGGACCAAACTTAGAAACCAAAGCAGAATACAAGTATTTACGCATAATTGGTGGCGATGCAGTAGGAATGAGCACAGTACCAGAAGTAATTGTGGCAAACCATATGGGCTTACCTGTTTTTGCAATTTCTGTTTTAACTGACGAAGGATTTCCAGAAGAGTTGTTGCCTTTTAGTTTAGAAGAGATTTTAGAAACTGCGGCGCAAGCAGAACCAAAAATGACGCGTATTCTTAGTCAGCTTATCTCTAATTTATAATGCGAAAAATTAGCATATCCATTCTTTTTTGTTGCTTCATTTTATGTTGTACAAATGTATTTGCACAGGATTTAAAAACTAGTGTGACCAAAAATAAAGAGTTGGATTCTTTACGAAAAAGAGAAGAAGGCGGCACAGATTCGGTAATTTTTAGTTCTAAGTACATTAGATATACAACTCATAAACTAACTAAAGATAGTATCCAAACGCTGCCAATAGATACAGGTTTAACTGGCATACAAAACTTTAGCGTGTTGGCTCAACCTCGTCGTCCAACAGTTGGTACTGGAGTTATGGGTTTAGCAGCAAGACCTTTATTGTTCGAGCCTACAAAAACAATAGGATTTGATGCAGGTTTTCACGCCTTAGATTTTTATATCTTAAATCACGAAGACGTTAAATTTTACCAAGCTCGTACACCTTTTACCAGTTTATATTATGTAAATGGCTCTGATAAAGAGCAAGTTTTAAAGCTTACACACTCACAAAATATCAAAAAGAACTGGAATTTTGGGGCTAACTTTAATAGAATTGGAGCCAATGGTTTTTATACTCATCAGCGTGGTGATGATTTAAATGCAGCAATTTTTACCTGGTATCAATCTCCAAATAAGCGCTATAATTTATGGCTCGATGGCGTATTTAATACATTAAAAGCGCAAGAAAATGGTTCTATTCTAAAAGAAAACATTTTTACAGAAAATAGCACAAGATTGGTCGATAAACAAGCAGAATCTGTCCGTTTAAATTCTGCAAAACAGCTTTGGCGTAAAAATTCTTTTATGTTAAGGCAAAGCTATTTTGTTGGCCGTATAGATAGTACAGGGAAAAGTACCACACAAAGTATTTTACCGACAAATAAAATAACATACACATTAACGTATACCAATAGCTCTTATTCTTTTAAAAAGGATGAAATTGATGCGTACAAAGTTTTACCTAAAGGTGTAGCAGATACGGTTTTCACGAATGACTCTACCAATGTGAAACATATTCAAAATGAATTTATTTATAGCTTCTTTTTAAGAGCGAAAGGAAATTCTCTTATTAAAAATGAGCTGAAAATTGATGTTGGTATTCGTCATGATTTTTACAATTATGCTCAATCCAGTATTCGAAGAGATAAGACCAACTTTTCTGAAAACCCAAATACATTCCAAAACATCAGTTTATTAGGTAATTTGGGTTATCGCTTTAGCAACAGAGTGGATTTCAACTTAGACGTACAGCAAATTTTTCAAGGAGAAAATACAGGCGATTTTTTATACGAGGCTAAAAGTAACTTGTTGTTAAGTAAAACTGCTGGGCGCATTGTTTTAGGTGCTTATTTGCAAAATAAATCTCCTGAAGAAATTTATAACAGATATGAAGGTAATCACTATAGTTGGGATAAAGATTTCGATCGGACTAAAACGGCTAATCTTTCCTTCAATTATATAAATGAACAGTTTAATATAGATGCTTCCGCTTCTTATTATTTAGTTTCCAATTATCTGTATTTTATAAAAAGTGGAACAAATAGCATTGAACCCACTCAGGAAACTAGCGATATTAACTTACTGAAATTAAGTTTAGGAAAACGGTTTACTTATAAAACCTATCATTTAGATGCGTATGTGGTGTATCAAAAAACTGATAGCAAAAACACATTAAGAACGCCAGAAGTGTATACGTTTAACAGTATTTATAAAGAGCAAACCTTTTTCAAAAGACTGAAAACACAAATAGGTTTCGATATTAGATACAATACACCTTTTGTAGCTTCCTCATATTCTCCAGCTGCAAGCCAATTTTATAACGGAGATAACATCACTTTCGGTTCTAAGCCAGTTGTAGATGTTTGGATAAAAGCAGGTTTACGTAGAGCTAATCTATTCCTTAAATACGATTATGTAAATCAAGGATTATTTAGCAAAGGTTTTTATACTGTAAATCGTTATCCAATGCCAGATCGATTATTGAAATTTGGTGTAAGCTGGAATTTCTACGATTAGATTAAGGGAGTCTTAGTCTAAAGTCAATAGCCTTGAGTATAACTGAGACTCAAGACTGAGGACTCAAGACTAAGTTTCTAAGTCTTCTGAGGTTTTTTCTTTGCTGCTGGAAATAAAACATTATTCAGAATTAATCGATAACCTGGAGAATTTGGATGTAAACTTAAATCTGTAGGTGGGTCGTTAACTTGATGTTGGTAATCTTCCGGATCATGGCCCCCATAAAAAGTAAATTGCCCTTTGCCAATTTCACCATGCAAATAGCGCACTTCATTACCACCTTTATTTTCTCCTAAAACAGTAATGCTAGGTTTTACCAAACTCTTTCTAAAAGCAGTCGTTTGGCCCATAAAGCCTTTAATCACTTTATCATGATCTTGTGTAAGCATGGTTGGAACTAAATCCCACTTGGCAGAAAAATCGAATAACGTGAAATAGTCATTACTTTCATTAAAATTACGAGTTTGCGTAACATCAATATCCGAGAATTCGTATCGCTCAGGGTTCATATCAATCTTAAAGTCCTTAAACGCTACGCTATTATTATAATTAAGTTTTGATTGAGCGTTAGCATCAGTACCATCGCCATCAAACATGCTTTCCGCAATATCAACCCCTTCAGCTGCAAGCGCTATGTCAAAACTATCGGTCCCCGAACACATAGCAAATAGAAATCCACCACCAGCGCAAAACTCTTTAATGCGTTTTGCGACGGCTAATTTCATTTCAGAAACCTTTTTAAAGCCATTTCTTTTGGCTGCAGCCTCCTGGTTTTTTACATCTTCTCGGTACCATGTTGCATTTCTAAATGAAGACCAAAACCGTCCATACTGGCCAGTGAAATCTTCGTGGTGCAAATGCAACCAATCATAACCAGTTAATTTATCTTTTAAAACCTCATCATCGTAAATAATATCGTAAGGAATCTCGGCATACGTTAAAACTAATGTTACGGCATCATCCCAAGGTAATTTGCTTTTTGGTGAATAAACGGCAATTTTCGGAGTTTTCTCCAGTTTTACCATTTCCATATTTACATCAGGATTATTGATTTCATTTAAAATCGCATTTACTTTCCCATCTGCTAAAATCTCATAAGAAACACCTCTTATCTTACATTCATCTTCAACAGCTTTTACATATTTTACTAAAAAGCTACCACCTCTATAATTTAAAAGCCAATCTACTTCTGCCTGTTGTTTTATGCTCCAATAGGCAATCCCATAAGCTTTTAAATGATTTTTCTGATTTTCATCCATATAGATTAAGATAGATGATGCTTTTGCAACAACAGAAAAAAGAAGGATGATAAATAAGAAAATATATTTTTTCAAAATCATAAAAGGACAAGCTATGCGAATGTATATTTTTTGAAGACCATTCTAAAATTATTATGCTGATTAAACGTTAAAATGCAGTATTTCATATAGATTTATAATTTCTTGACAGGATTTATACTGTATTAGTTAGGGCTTTCGTTTCATTTTGCTAAATTTGCTTCCCAACAAAAAATTATACAATGAGTAAAGCAATAATAAAAACTGAAAAAGGCGACATGACGGTTGAGTTCTACGAAAAAGACGCTCCTAAAGCAGTTGCAAATTTTAAAAAGTTAGCCAACGAAGGCTTTTATGATGGAATTGCATTTCACCGTGTAATCCCTAATTTTGTGGTTCAAGGCGGTTGCCCTAACTCAAAAGATGGTGCAACAGGTATGGCTGGTACTGGTGGTCCTGGTTATAAAATTGATTGTGAATTAGATGGTGAAAATCAATATCACGATCGCGGTGTATTATCTATGGCTCACGCTGGAAGAAACACTGGGGGATCACAATTTTTCATTTGCCATAGCAGAGCAAATACTGCTCATTTAGACCGTGTACACACTGTTTTTGGTAAGGTGGTAGAAAATGTAGATATTGTTGACGATATTAGACAAGGCGATAAGATTTTATCGATAGAAGTTTTAGAAGATTAGAATCTCAAAAGAATATGAATTTAAGAGGAATTGTAGCCGTATCTGGCAGACCAGGTTTATTTAAACTTGTTGGACAAAATAAAGCGGGCTACGTTTTAGAAAGTTTAGATGCACAAAAGTTAAAAATTGTGGCTAATATTTCTACCACAAAATTAGCTTCTTTAGAAGATATAACCATTTATGGTGAAGATGAAGAATTGAAATTAACAGATGTTTTAGCTACAATTGCGGCAACGAAGACCTCAGTTCCAGATGCTAAAGCTGATGGTACAACATTGAAGAATTTCTTTTTAGAAGTTGCTCCAGGGCATGACCAAGAGAAAGTTTATACTTCTGATATGAAGAAAATTTTAACATGGTATCATTCATTAAAAGATATGCCTTTATTTACTGAAACTGCACCGAGTGCGGAAGTAGAAGGCGCAAAATCAGATGATAAGCTAGATGCAAAGCCTAAAGCAGCACCAAAAGCTAAACCATCTAATGCGAAAGCACCTACTGCAAAATCATCGGCACCTGCTAAAAAGGCAAGCATGACTAGCAAAAAAGGCGTTTAGTAATAGATTTAAAGTTATTATTGAAAACCAGTTCGAAAGAACTGGTTTTTTTAGTTTATTAAATACCAAAGTATAATTACCATAATTAGCGAAATAATGATAGCAATTTTCATGTATTTGCGTTCTTTAGTAGTATCAGTTCTGAACTTATATTTTCGTTTATAATCACTAGGTAACATAATATTTTCTCCTTTCTTTAATGATGAAAAATGGAATAGGTTTCCATAAAAATTGGTTAGCTAAGCATGATGATAAGGTTCATTCTTTAAAATAGTAAAAGCCCTATACAACTGTTCTACAAAAAATAACCTCACCATTTGGTGAGAAAAAGTCATATCTGAAAGCGAAACGCTAGTATTAGCTCGTTTGTATATGCTTTCATCAAAACCATATGGGCCACCAATTATAAAAACCAAATTTTGTACGCTACCAATCATTTGCTTATTTAAATATTCAGCAAATGAAACTGAACTGTGCTTTTTACCTTTCTCATCTAACAATACAACCACATCTGTGGGATTGATTTGCTTAGAAATAAACTCGGCCTCTTTAGTTTTTTGCTGTGCTTCGGTTAAATTTTTAGTATTCTTAATGTCTGGAATAATTAAAGTAGTAAAATTGATATAATGTTTTAATCTATTTAAATATTTATCAATTCCTTCAATAAGGTATTTGTCTTCAGTTTTGCCAACAGCTATTAAAGTTATTTTCAATGGATAATGTTTTGTTAAAGCTAAAAATCAAATTTACCTAATTATTTCGAACCAGTATAGGTATGTTTTTGACTTATTAATAGTTTTGGTTGTTATTAGCCTTTCTTAATATTAACTTAACAGGAATGTTAGACCTTAGCAATGTTTTAAGCAAATGAGTATGCTAACAGCGAAAGATTTTGGTGATGATTTTTTATGGGGAGTTGCTACAGCCGCTACTCAAATTGAAGGCGCTGCAAATACTTATGGAAGAAGTGCATCCATTTGGGATACGTTTAGCAAAAGAAATGGCAAGATTAAAGGCGGTCATATCCCTGAAATTGCCTGCGATTTTTATCATCAGTATAAAACGGACATTGCTTTAGTTAAAACATTAGGGTTTAAAATTTTCCGTTTCTCTATCTCTTGGTCGCGTATCCTGCCCGAAGGTAAAGGCTCGGTTAATTCAGAAGGAATACAATTTTATCACCATGTGATAGATGAGTGTTTAAGACAAGATATTATTCCATACGTTACCTTATACCATTGGGATTTACCAGAAGCTTTAGCTAAGCATGGTGGTTGGACAGCTTTCAGTATTAATGCAGATTTTAATGCTTTTGTGACAGTATGTGCTAAAACTTATGGCGACAAAGTTAAAAACTGGATCGTAATTAATGAGCCTTTTGGATTTACATCTTTAGGTTATATGTTAGGCATTCATGCGCCAGGTGAAACTGGATTAACCAATTTCTTTTCTGCTGTAAAACACACCGCTATAGCACAAGCAGATGGAGGTAAAATTTTAAGAGCTGAAGTGCAGAATGCCACTATTGGCACTACATTTTCCTGTTCAGAGATTATCCCATATACACAAAATGCAACAGATTTATTAGCTGCAAAGCGGATAGATTGTTTAATGAACCGTTTGTTTATCGAACCAACATTGGGCATGGGTTTCCCAACAGCAGGATGGGATGTGTTGGAGAAGTTTGCAGTAAGTCATTCTTTATGGCGTTATCAAGAAAGAATGGCTTTCGATTTTGATTATATAGGATTGCAAAATTATTTCCCTTTGGTGATAAAATACAATGCATTTATACCAGTAATCCAAGCTTGGGAAGTAAAGGCAAAAAACCGTAAGAAACCACATACTGCAATGGGTTGGGAAATTAATGCTGATAGTTTTTATCATATTATTAAACAGTTCGCTGCTTATCCGAAAGTTAAAAATATAATGATTACAGAAAATGGAGCAGCTTTCAACGATAAATTGATTGCTGGTCGAGTACATGATGAGGAACGAATTGCTTATTTTAAATTGTACCTAGAGGCTATGCTTAAAGCTAAAAATGAAGGTATAAACATTACCGGCTATATGGCATGGACATTAATGGATAATTTTGAATGGGCAGAAGGATATGATGCTCGTTTTGGACTAGTGTACACTAATTTTAAAACGCAAGAGCGAACCATTAAAGATTCCGGTTTATGGTGGCAAGATTTTTTAACTGCTAACTAATTAAAAATAATCTAGCTTTGTAAAATGGAAGATAAAATTGTAGTGTATAAAACGTTCGAAAACCCAATGGAAGCAAACATTGTATTAACCCGACTAAAAGACGCTGGGTTTAATTGTTTCCTAACGGGAGAAAATACAGCATTAGTTTATCCTGTTTTTGATATTTCTGTAAGTGGAGTGCAATTACACGTTTTTGAAAATGAAGTAGAGGCCATTGATAAATTATTAGCTGAGGACGAGGCTTTGGACGGATTATAAAATATATGGAAGACAAAATAGTCATTTATCGTACCTATTATAATCCTATTGAAGCAAATATTGTGAAAGGAAGACTAGAAGATAGTGATATCCCTTGTTTTTTGACAGATGAAAATATTGCCACTATTCAACCGCTCTACAATCAGGCAATTGGTGGTGTAAAATTGAATGTCTTCGAAAAAGATGTAAATCGTATTAATCAATTGTTGGCTGAAGAACAAATTGATATTGAAGTTGACAATGAAGCACCAATCTCAGATAAATTAATTTGCAATAACTGTGGTTCAGACAATGTAAGCTTTGGTCAAGCCACTAAAAAAAGGTTTAGTTGGTGGGTTACGCTGTTGTCTGTTGTATTATTTGTGTATCCTTTTAAGGCAAATAATTGTTATCACTGTTATAATTGTGGACATGAGTTCAACTAAAAATCCCGCTTAGATTTTACTCTAAACGGGATTTTTTATGGTTAGAAAATCAAATGCTACGCTCTAGCAGCTGCTTCTCTTCTGATAATATTTAATGCACCACCAGCTTTAAACCATTCAATTTGTTGTGCGTTATAGCTATGGTTAACACTGATAGTATCACTAGTTCCATCTGAATGGTGTAAAACGATTTGTAAAGGTACACTTGGTGTAAAAGTGGTTAAACCAATAATATCTAATGTATCATCTTCACGAATTTTGTCATAGTCGTTTTTATCCGCAAAAGTTAAACCTAACATACCTTGTTTCTTCAAGTTGGTTTCGTGAATACGAGCAAAAGATTTAACCAATACAGCACGAACGCCTAAGTGACGAGGCTCCATTGCAGCGTGTTCACGAGATGAACCTTCACCGTAATTCTCATCGCCCACAACAACAGATCCTAAGCCTGCAGCTTTGTAAGCACGTTGAGTAGCTGGAACTGGGCCATATTCGCCAGTTAATTCGTTTTTAACAGTATCAGTTTTGTCGTTAAAGTAGTTAACAGCACCAATTAACATGTTGTTAGAAATATTATCTAAGTGTCCACGGAATTTCAACCAAGGACCCGCCATAGAAATATGATCGGTAGTACATTTTCCTTTAGCTTTAATTAATAGTTTTAAGCCCTTTAAGTCTGTGCCTTCCCAAGGTGTAAATGGATCTAATAACTGTAAACGATGCGAAGTTGGAGAAACCAAAACTTGTACGCCAGAACCATCTATAGCTGGAGCTTGAAAACCTGCATCTTCAACGGCATAACCATTTACTGGTAATTCATCGCCTTTTGGTGGATCTAATTTTACTTGTTCCCCTTTATTGTTTGTTAAGGTATCTGTTAGTGGATTGAAACCTAAATCACCTGCAATTGCAATTGCCGCAACAATTTCTGGAGAAGTTACAAACGCAAATGTATTTGGGTTACCATCGGCACGTTTAGCAAAGTTTCTGTTAAACGAGTGAACGATTGTATTTTTTTCTGCTTTCTCTGCACCAACTCTATCCCACATTCCAATACATGGACCGCAAGCATTAGTGAAAATTGTAGCGTTTAAATTCTCGAAAGTTCCTAATAAACCATCACGGTTTGCAGTATAACGTACTTGTTCAGATCCAGGATTTATCCCAAATTCTGCTTTAGTAGTTAATCCTTTATCGATAGCTTGTTTTGCAATAGATGCAGCACGTGATAAATCTTCGTAAGATGAATTTGTACAAGAACCAATTAAGCCCCATTCTACTTTTAATGGCCATCCATTAGCAACTGCAACTTCTTTCATTTGAGAAATAGGTGTAGCTAAATCTGGTGTAAAAGGACCATTTAAATAAGGTTCTAATTCATCTAAATTAATTTCTATTAATTGATCGAAATATTTTTCAGGATCTGCATACACTTCAGCATCTCCAGTTAAGTGTTCTTTTATTTTATTTGCTTCATCAGCAACATCAGCACGATTAGTTGCACGTAAATAACGTTCCATGCTCTCGTCGTAACCAAATGTAGAAGTAGTCGCCCCAACTTCTGCACCCATGTTACAAATTGTTCCTTTACCTGTACAACTTAAGTTTTCAGCACCATCTCCAAAGTATTCTACAATAGCTCCAGTACCGCCTTTTACAGTTAAAATACCAGCAACTTTTAAAATTACATCTTTAGCAGAAGTCCAACCGTTTAATTTACCAGTTAACTTTACACCAATTAATTTAGGGAATTTAAGCTCCCAAGGTAAACCCGCCATTACATCACAAGCATCAGCACCACCAACACCAATTGCAACCATTCCTAAACCACCTGCATTTACGGTATGACTATCGGTTCCAATCATCATCCCCCCTGGAAAAGCATAATTTTCTAATACCACTTGGTGGATAATTCCAGCACCTGGTTTCCAAAAACCAATACCATATTTATTAGAAACAGAAGCTAAGAAATCAAAAACCTCTTTACTTTCTGTGTTAGCATGAGGTAAATCTATAGCAGCGCCGTCTTTAGCAGTAATTAAGTGATCGCAATGTACCGTAGAAGGAACAGCAACTTGTGGTCTACCAGCTTGCATGAATTGTAACAACGCCATTTGCGCCGTCGCATCTTGCATAGCAACTCTATCTGGTGCAAAATCTACATAATCAGTACCACGGATAAACGCTGTATTCGCATTTCCATCCCAAAGGTGTGTGTATAATATTTTCTCTGAAAGTGTTAAAGGTCTACCAACTACTTTACGAGCCGCATCTATACGACTGCTAAAGTTTGCATACACCTTTTTAATCATTTCTATATCAAAAGCCATTGATAACTTGGTTTAAAGGTAATCTATTCGTCTAATTGAGAGCGAATTTACAAAAAAATTAGGCTTAATGGTATCATATCTATCTCCTAATTTTATTTAGCATTATTCTAAATAATTGATTACTCTTATTGAAATATAAATCTATTGTTCGCTATTGAACAGTTTTGTGCATTTACGAACAGTTGTTTCGCTTATTGAAAAGGTAAAACGCTGAAATTGAGTGTTCTTAAAAGGATTTGTAGATTTGGCATAAACTTAGCCTTTAGGCTCGATGTTAAAGTGTGCCAAATTGGTAACCTTTTTCACTTAAATATTTTAATACTTTTGGAAGTGCATAGTGTAAACGATCAAAGGCTTTTAAACTATCGTGGAAAACGATAATAGAGCCATTTTGAGTATTTTTGATAACGTTTTGATAACATTTTTCTGGAGAGAGTTTGAGATCGAAATCGCCGCTAAGAACATCCCACATTACAATTTGCAGTCTTCGGTTTGCAATGGGCAATTCGTTAATTGGAAACTGAGAACTGAAAACTGATTTCAGTTTACTGATTTGGCTTTTCTTAATTCTTCCGTAAGGTGGACGAAATAAGTTAGTTTGTGTAAGTTGTTGGCATTTTAGTATGTTTTTAATGTAGGTTTCATTATCGGTTTTCCATCCTTTTAGATGATTAAAGGTATGGTTTCCAATAGCATGACCCTCATTCTTTACTCGCTCAAATACCGCTGGATGTTTGTTAATATTATCTCCAATACAAAAGAAAGTGGCTTTTATACCAAAGCTTTTTAAAGTATTTAATACAAAGTCTGTAACATTGGGTATAGGTCCATCGTCAAAGGTTAAATAAACAATTTTTTCCGAGCGGGATTTGTTCCATGTTAAAGATGGATAGAACCATTTGAGTAAAAGTGGAGATTTAACTAGGTACATACCCAAAAGTAATATTTAGGTTGCACTTAAGAAATTTAAAAAATCAATTAATTGTTTATTTATTATTGTGAAACTAATTTTTATGAAACAAGTTGCCAATTTTAGCTTTTTAACCAAGCTTACATTTATTTTATCTTTAGTTATAACGGGGTTTAGCCAAAAAAGCTTTGCGCAAGAAGTAATTACTATACAACAAGCTGTAGATAAAACGCTAACTAATAATTTACAAGTTAAACAGGCTAATTTTAGTGAAAGTCTATCTGATATCAATCTAAAGCAATCTAAATACGCTTTGCTCCCAACTTTAGGTGCAAATTTATCCCAAGATATGCGTTGGGGCCGTAATAATCAGGGTGCATCTGGTGTTTATGAAAATACCCAGAATTATAGTTTAAATGGCGGCGCAAGTTCTAACGTTGATTTATTTAGCGGTTTAACAAAAATGAACCAAATCAAACAAAATAAAGTTTTGCTTGAAGCCAGTAAAACAAATACTAGCAAGATTAAAAACGATTTAATTCTATCTGTAATTACTTCATATCTTCAAATACTTTACAATAAGGATTTTTTAAAGGCTGCAAACGATCAATTAACAGTAGCTAAACAACAGTTAAATCAACAACAACAATTATTGGATGTGGGTAACAAAACCTTAGCAGATCTTTCACAAGCTAAATCTCAAGTTGCAACAGCTGAATTAAATGCTACAAATGCAGAAAATGCATTATCAATTTCTTATTTAACATTAGCGCAATTGATGGATATTCCTTCTTCAACTGTGTATGATGTACAAGCACCTGTTATCGATAACATAAACACGCCAAACGGAAAATACAATGCTGAAGAAATTTATGCAAATGCAAGTGCTATGTTCCCAGATATCAAATTAGCAAGTTTGAATACAGAAGCTGCAAAAATTGCTGTTAAAATTGCTAAAGGAAATTTGTTGCCAACACTTTCATTTAATGCGAGTTATGGAACAGGTTATTTTTACAATTATAATTTTAATCCACAATATCCTAATCCATCGTTTTCAAATCAATTGAGTAATAATATCTCAAAAGGTATTGGTATGAGTTTATCTATTCCGATATTTAATGGACTTCAGATAAAATCTAATTATAGAAGGGCTAAAATCAATTTGATGCAAACTGAAACTGAGGAGCAGTTGGCAAAAAATAACCTGAATAAAGTTATTTATCAGGCAGTTGCAGATTTAAAAGCTGCTGAAGGTCGTTATGCATCTACAACTAATGCATTTACGGCACAAAAGGATGCATATTATGTAATTGAACAACGTTACAACGTAGGCTTGGTAAATTCGTTAGATTATAGCACTGCTTTAACAAACAAAAACAAAGCAGAAATAGATATGATACAAGCTAAATATGATTTAATATTTAGAGCTAAAGTGATTGACTACTATTTGGGTAAACAAATTGTATTTTAATAAAAGAAAATAAATAATACTTATACATAATTATGAAACTTAAACACATTTTAATTGGCGTTGGTGTACTACTTGTACTGTTAATAGTTGCAAAATTTACAGGCCTTATTGGTGGCGAACAAATTGAAAAAGTAACTGTAGAAAAGGCAGGCAGTAAAAAAGTAGTAGAAACAGTAACTGCAAGTGGAAAGATACAACCAGAAACAGAAGTGAAATTAAGTTCTGAAGTTTCTGGAGAGGTTACTCAACTTTTGGTTAAAGAAGGCGATGTAGTTAAGAAAGGTCAATTACTTTGTAAAGTTAGACCAGACGTTTTGCAATCTGGTTATGAAAGAGCAGTTGCTTCATATAACTCTCAAAAAGCAAGTGTTGCAGCTTCTCAACAGCAGTTGATACAAACACAAGCTAATTTTGTAAATGCAGAAGCTACTTACAAACGTAATGTAGAATTGTACAATAAAAAAGTTATTTCTGCTGCTGAATTTGATGCCGCAAAAGCAGCTTATTTAACAGCAAAAGCAAATTTAGCTAGTGCAAAAGAGAATGTTACGGGTGCAAAATTTGGTTTAGAGCAAAATGGAGCAAATGTGAAAGAAGCAGGTGCGAACCTAGCTAAAACAACTATTTATTCTCCAGTTGACGGTGTGGTTTCAAAATTGTCAATTGAATTAGGCGATCGTATTTTAGGAACTTCGCAAATGGCAGGTACAGAAATTATGCGTATATCTAACTTAACAACCATGGAAGTAAATGTGGATGTAAATGAAAATGATATTAACCGTGTAAATGTAGGCGATAGTGCTACAGTAGAGGTTGATGCCTTTGCAGATAAGAAATTTAAAGGTGTAGTTACTGAAATTGCAAGTTCATCAACTAGTGTAGGTACTGCAACTACTTCTGTAGATCAGGTGACTAACTTCTCTGTAAAAGTTCGTTTAATAGCAGACTCATACAGCACTGTTAAAGGTGGTGCAAAAGATTTACCATCTCCATTTAGACCCGGCCTTTCTGCAACAGTAGATATTGAAAGCGAATCAGTAACTGGATTAGCAGTTCCTATTCAGTCTGTATTTACTAGCGATAAAGATAAATCAACTGATCCAATGGCAAATGCAGGAAATGATCAAAATCAGGATAAACAAAAAACTAAATTGACTGATAAAAAAGTTAAACAGTTTGTGTATTTATTCGATAGTAAAACATCTACTGTAAAACAAGCTGAAGTAACCACTGGTATTCAGAATGATCAGTTTATAATTGTTAAAACAGGATTAAAAGATGGTCAAGAAATTGTTTCTGGCCCATACTCTGCTATTCAGAACAAGCTTAAAGACGTAATGAAAGTAGAGAAAACCACTAAGGATAAGCTATTTACTACTGAGAAGAAAAAGTAATATCCAAAATCATATTAATTAAGTATTTTTGACGCTTAGGTAAGGTTTAAAATAAATGCTCTTGTAGTATTTATTTTAAACCTTTTGCCTTTAGAATAGTTTTGAGCATACGTATTTGCTCTTATTCTTAACCTTAATAATTATGATACCTAAAATTGCAATGATTGGTGGCGGAAGTTGGGCTACTGCGATTATCAAAATGTTGTCCGATAATTTTGCTGAGAAAGAAATTTTTTGGTGGATGCGAAACGAAGAAGCGATAACGCATATCAAAGCATTTAAACACAATCCTAATTACCTAAGTTCTGTAGAAATTAAAGTCCCTCAAGAAAACATCTCATCAGATGTTCGTAGTATTATAGCAGCGGCGGATTATTTGATTTTAAATGTCCCAGCTGCTTTTTTAAAGGAAAGTTTAAAGGATGTAAGCCCAGAAGATTTAAAAGGAAAGAAAATTGTTTCGGCAATTAAAGGTATTGTACCTGACGAAAATCAAATTATTGGTGAATTTATTCATGAGAAGTATAATGTTCCCCTAACGGATATTCTAGTTATTAGCGGACCTTGCCATGCGGAAGAAGTTGCACTCGAAAAACTATCTTATTTAACCATTGCAAGTGTAGATGTTGATTTAGCGGATCGTTTTGCCAAATTTTTAAATACCAGATATATTAAAACCAATGTGTCAGATGATATTTTTGGAACAGAATACGCTGCGGTATTGAAGAATATTTATGCAGTAGCGAGCGGGATTTGTCATGGATTAGGCTATGGAGATAATTTCCAAGCAGTGTTAATTTCTAATGCGATAAAAGAAATAAAGGATTTTGTAGATGCAGTCCATCCAATAGATAGAGACATTAAAGAATCTGCATATTTAGGTGATTTATTGGTAACTGCATATTCGCAATTTAGTCGTAATCGTACTTTTGGCAACATGATAGGGAAGGGCTATACCGTTAAATCTGCCCAATTAGAAATGAATATGATTGCCGAAGGTTATTACGCAGCAACTTGTATGCACCATATCAATAAAAAATATAAAGTTGAAATGCCCATCAGTCGTGCTGTGTATGCTATTTTGTATGAAAAACATTCTCCGCATATTGAAATGGCACTGCTCACGGATCAATTGAGTTAATCCATTCGAAGAATTTTCTTTCAAACAGATTTTGAAACAATACGTTGTCAACTCTGTTATATATGAAAATGAAATGCTATGAAAACGAAAAAATATTTAATAGGTAGTTTAGCTGCTATGGCAATGATTGCTTCAGTAAGTTTTAACGCAAGTGCACAAGAGAAAAAAACTGAAGCTGGCAAAGTATTACAGAAAACAGGAAAAGCTGCTAAAAGTGTTGGAAATAAAACTGCTGAGGTAGCCGTAAAAGGTACAGCAAAAGTAGTTGACGCAAAATTTAAAGGTAAAATGGCACCAGATGGTTCCGATGTTTATATTGATGGTAAAAATAATAAATACTACATCAATAGTAAGGGAGCGAAGATTTATTTAAAAGCTAGTCAGATAAGAAATAGACCAGCTGGTAAATAATTCATTTCGTCATGCGAAAAGTGTTTAAACAAGAAAGCCTCGACAATTTGTCGAGGCTTTCTTGTTATAAGGTTTATGAAAACTAAGATCTACGTCTTCTTTCGCCACTACCGCCTTCACGTCTTCCGCTACCGCCAGTATTTCCACCTTTATCATCACGGCTACGACCAGAGAAATCTCTGAAACCACCACCACTGTTACCACCTTCACGTCTTCCGCTACCACCGCTGCTTCTTCTATCTCCACCACCACTTCTTCTCTCTCCGCCGAAGCCACCGCCTCCGCTTCTTCTTTCACCACCGCCAAAGCCACCTCTTCTCTCGCCACCGCCTCTTCTTTCGCCGCCATCACCTCTACCACCAACTGGAGCATCACCGCTTTTTTCAATCCTTACTTCGCGATTGTTAAATTTAATGTCTTTAAAGTTGGTAAATAAAGCGTCAACAGTATCGTTTTCTACTTCAATGAAAGAATAAACGCCTTTCAAATCTATTTTACCAACTGCTTTACCAGAAATTTTGCCATTATTACATACAAAACCTAATAAATCACCTCTTGTAAAATCATCTACAGAACCTACATTGATAAATAAGCGAGTATAATTACTGTTGTCAAAGTTCCTGCCACCACGTTCTCCGCGTTCACCTCTTTCACCACGTTCACCTCTTTCGCTACGCTCATCAGGCGCATTTAAATCAGGCGCTTTAGAATAATAATCTAAGAAACGATTAAACTCTAATGAAGCGAATTTCTTAATGATATCTTCTTTGCTTAATTCAGCAAATTCATCCATAATGCGAGGAATATACTGATCAATTTGCTCAGAATTTACTTCCACATTGTGAACTTTGTGAATTAAAGAGAACAATTGTTTTTCGCAAACATCAAAACCTGTAGGTAATTCTGCTTTTGTAAATTGTTTACCGATAATTCTTTCAATCTGACGAATTTTACCAATTTCTTTTGAGTTAACAATACAGATAGAAATACCAGTTTTACCAGCACGACCTGTACGGCCAGAGCGGTGAGTATAACTTTCAATTTCATCAGGTAAAGAATAATTGATAACGTGAGTTACGTTGTTTACGTCGATACCACGAGCTGCAACATCTGTAGCAATTAATAATTGCATGTTACGATCGCGGAAACGTTGCATTACTTTATCACGTTGTTGTTGAGATAGATCTCCGTGTAAAGCATCAGCATTGTAGCCATCTTTAATTAAGTGCTCAGCAACATCCTGTGTATCCAATTTGGTTTTACAGAACACTACAGCAAAAATTTCTGGGTTAAAATCTACAATACGTTTTAAGGCAGCATATTTATCACGAGCACGAACGATATAATATTCGTGTTCGATATTTACATTACCTGTGTTTTTTGTGCCCATGGTTAATTCTACAGGGTTTTCCATGTAGTTTTTAGCAATGCGACGAACCTCTGGAGGCATAGTTGCAGAGAATAACCATGTTTTTTTATCATCTGGAGTAGTTGATAAAATGTCGTTAATGTCTTCTTGGAAGCCCATGTTCAACATTTCGTCGGCTTCATCCAATACTACATATTTAACGCTAGAGAAATCAATGGCTTTACGGCCGATAATATCTAACATACGGCCGGGCGTGGCCACTACTATTTGTACGCCATTGCGTATTTCACGTAGTTGTTGCATAATGTTAGCGCCACCGTAAACGGCAACCACGTGTGCATTAGGCGTGTTTTTTGAGAAATTCTTGATGTCGTTTGTAATCTGTAGACATAGCTCACGCGTTGGGCACAAAATTAGTGCTTGCGGCTTATTGCTCTTAAAGTCTATTAATTCTAACAGCGGCAAACCAAATGCGGCTGTTTTTCCTGTTCCTGTTTGGGCCAAACCAACAAAATCGTTATTGCCTTCTAACAGTACAGGAATAGATTGCTCCTGAATAGGCGTAGGGTTTTCAAAACCTAGCTCTTTTACGGCATTAACAACGTCATCACTTATCCCCAATTTACTAAATGGGTTTATCATTATAACATTTTTTAATTAAGCCGCAAAGGTACGGTTAATAATCGGTATTTTACAGAGTGTCAAGCAAATAGTTTTAGAAAGGAATTTATTGAGAAAGAGAGGGTTGAGAATATTCTTGTCTTGTATCAAATCCCTTTCAGCATATGCGCTAATATAGGTTCACATTTTTCCTTACAACATGGATAAAACTCTTTGTGTTTCCAAGTAGCAGATTTTGGCGATAATCCCCACCAAAACTCTGTTATAGCTAAAGGTTTCAACTGATGTTGAAAAGCGTATTGCAGCAATTTTGGTCCAGCACACTCTCCTGCACCTGCTGGAGGATTTTTATAGCCTGCGCTTTTGAAAATAGCTACTAAACTTTTTTCTTCCCCAGCTTGATTTAGAAAATAGTATTGATTAAATATTTCCTTTTGCAAAGCAATAGAATGTTGCTTCCTTTTGGATTTTAATTTGTTGATTTCTTCTTTATTATTCTCAGTGCTTAATTCTTTTATGTTTAAATTAATTGCATCCAGTTCTTTCATTCCCTTATTCAGGAAGCCGTTTGCTGTCAATAAATCAATTATCGGTGGAACAAATTTAGAGTGACTATTGGAACCTGCTAATTTTCCAGAAAATGCTGCTAAATATCCAATTTTATTTTCTGGATTTTGCACCACTAAAACACCAAACATTTTGCCAATTACCACTCCATTTTCATCATTTAAACCAAAATTATGTTGCCATTCTCTTTGATTTTGTAAATGGGTTTGTAGTTCCTTAGCCGCAATTAAACAAAGTGGATGAGGTTCAAGGCCTTGCATTAGCATAAATTTTGCAGGCAAAGCATAGTGTTCTATTGTTTGCGCAAAATTGATGAAGAGGTTTGTCATTACCTCAATCTATCTGCAGATCTCAATAATTTCTCATCATTATTAATTCCTCTTATGGCTAAAATGATAAAAAAGATAGCAATAACTGGTAAAAACATACCCACGCTATAATTTGCTGTTTCTAATCCTCCTGGAATTTTCTTAGCGTATTGACTACACCAAAAAGATAATCCAATAACTAAAACCGCCGATGCAATACAAATTCTCTTCTGAATTGTTCTTTTTTTGAAGTTAAAAATATTGACAACACACATAATTGCAACTGCAATAGTGCTTATAAATAACGGTAAAAAAGATTCAACTTGCTTGGTCTGGTCACCTGTTTTCTGATATAGACCACTGGCAATAATGTGATATTCTGCACCGCCCATATTTGAAGTAACCATAGGGATAAAAAGTAGGCAGCAAATGCTTACGCCTGCCAATAAAAGCCATATCGATTGTATTCTTTGTATCATAAGTCTGAAATATTTTAACAAACTTAGCAAAAACTTGCTGCTAAAAGAAAGTGTTGTGGTCTCTCTTCAGCAATAAAAAATAATTAACTGAAGAAATATAGATTAAAAGGTAAATAGTAGGATGTGCAAATAGGTAGAAAAAAGTATTTTTGTGACCTTGAGATATTTTATAGAATTAAGTTATGATGGTACAGATTTCCACGGTTGGCAAACACAACCTAACGGGATAACTGTGCAAGAGTGTTTAGATAAAGCTTTAACCACTTGCTTTAGAAAAAATATTACTTCGCTCGGCTGTGGTAGAACTGATGCTGGTGTACATGCAACTCAATTTTATGCGCATTTTGATGTAGTAGATTTACCAGAAAAAGCAGTTGTTAATTCTGTCACAAGCATTAATGCATTATTGCCTTACACTATTGCTGTAAAACAGATCTTTACTGTAAATAATGAGGCACATGCTCGATTTGATGCTACTGCTCGAGCATATCAATATCATCTACATTTTGAAAAGGATCCATTTAAAATCAATCGCTCTTGGTTGTTTAAAGGAGAATTGAATTTAGATAAAATGAATGAAGCGGCTCAATTGTTATTAAATTTTACTGATTTCTCTTGTTTTAGCAAATCGAAAACTCAAACGTTTACAAACAACTGTAAAATAACAAAAGCCAGTTTTGAAAAGATAGAAGGAGGATTAATTTTCACCATTAAAGCTGATCGCTTTTTAAGAAATATGGTCAGAGCAATAGTTGGAACTTTACTCTTGGTAGGTAAAGGAGATATTGAAATAGCAGAAGTTGCACAAATTATAGAAAGTAAAAACAGAAGCAATGCAGGGCAATCTGTACCGGCTTGCGGATTGTACCTGGTAGCAATTGAATATCCCTTTTTAAGTATATAGTAGTTAGTATTTAGAATAAAGACTTTTGATGCCCAGACTAAACAATAATAGAACAATTTAACAATCAAGCAATACAACAATTATATAATGTCTAAAATAACAGGAGATGCGTTTAATGTTAGTCTACTTAAAAGAGTTTTTGAGTATGTAAAACCGTATCGAAAAACATTTGTATGGTCGGTAGTTTTAACGCTGTCACTAGCAATTATTACTCCTGTTAGGCCATTTTTAATTGGGTATGCCTTAGATAAGTTTATCCTTTTGGGAAATTACAAAGGCTTGGTTCAGATGACCATTTTAATGGTAGTTTTACTGCTTTTGCAAACGGTAATTCAATATAGCCAAACATTATTAACCAATACTTTGGGTCAATCTGCCATTAAAGATTTAAGAATAAATGTGTTTAATCATATTAGCCGTTTACGACTTAAATATTTCGATCAAACACCAATTGGGCAATTAATTACACGAACAGTTTCTGATTTAGAAACTATAGCAGATATCTTCTCTGAAGGATTAATTGCAATGGTGGGCGATTTATTACAAGTAGTTGTCATTATAGCTTGTATGTTATGGATAGATTGGGAATTAACGCTAATTGTTTTATTGCCAATTCCGTTTTTAATTGTGGCTACTCGTAATTTCCAAAAGTCTATTAAAGTTGCTTTTCAAGAAATTAGAACAGAAGTTTCCAACCTGAATACCTATTTACAAGAGCACATCAGCGGTATTTCTATTATCCAATATTTTGCTAGGGAAGAACAAGAATACAATAAATTTAAAAAAATTAATTCTCGTTACCGTGATGCCAACATCCGTTCTAATTGGTATTATTCTATTTTCTTCCCGGTTGTTGAGCTTATTTCTGCTTTGTCTTTAGGTTTATTGATTTGGTATGGATCTAAAATGATTTTAGAAAAACCACTTGATGTTGAACCAGGAACAATAACTACGTTTATTATGTTCATCAACATGCTGTTTAGACCGATTAGAGAGCTTGCCGATAAATTTAACACCTTACAAATGGGTATGGTTGGTGCAGAACGTGTTTTTAAAGTTTTGGATACCAAAGAAACCACAGAAAATAAAGGTACATACGCTCCAGAAATAATGCAAGGAGCCATTAGCTTCGATAAAATTTGGTTTAGCTATAATCAGGATGGAGAAGTTGAACAGGAAAATTATGTGCTAAAAGATATTTCTTTTGAAGTAAAAGCTGGTCAAACTGTTGCTTTGGTAGGCGCAACTGGAGCTGGTAAATCGTCAACTATTAACATTTTAAATCGTTTTTACGAAATACAAAAAGGTGAAATTAAAGTAGATGGTGTACCTATTGCGGCGTATGAATTAGGTTATTTGCGAAGCCATATTGCTACTGTATTGCAAGATGTTTTTCTGTTTTCTGATACAATTTTTAATAATATCACACTTAACAATCCGTCAATTACATTTGATGAAGTGGTTGATGCCGCTAAAAAAGTAGGAGCGCATGAATTTATTGAGCGTTTGCCTGGAGGCTATCATTACAATGTGATGGAACGTGGGGCAACACTTTCTGCGGGGCAGGCACAGCTCATTTCATTTATTAGAGCGTTAGTTTATCAGCCTTCAATTTTAGTATTGGATGAAGCCACTTCATCGGTTGATACCGAAACAGAAATGTTGATACAAAGCGCCATAGAAAAACTAATGCAAGGCAGAACTTCCATTGTAATTGCACACCGTTTATCTACCATTCAAAAAGCCAATTTAATTATCGTATTAGATAAAGGAGAAATCAAGGAGAAGGGCACACATCAACAATTGTTGAAACTCGATGGTTATTATAAACGTTTGTACGATTTACAATTTTCATCAGTAGGTATCGCTAAGACTTAAGAATTGTTACATGGCAGAATGTAAAAGAACTGCCGTCTTTCCCACGAAAGTGGGAATCTTAAAGCTCTTGCATTACGATTGCCAGTCAAGCTGGCAATGACGTCAATATAGGGCTTCGCAAAACATATCTCCACGATAGGATAAATTGACAAGCTCAGGATGACATCGCTTATTTAATCAACTGATCTTCAATAACAGTTTTCGTTACTGTAGTGCCGCTAGTTACTGTAGTTTCCGTAGACAAGCCAATACTTGTATTTCTGACAAAACTCAACTTTTGCGTATATGCAGGCGTTCCTGAAAAAGTAATGTTATCCCCTGTAGCATCAATACTATACGTTCTAGTCGTAATTGCAGTTTTATTCTGTTTAACTACTTTTCCGTCCGCACTAAAAACTAAAGTATCAATTGGATTGTATTTTACCGTATCAGGATTACCAGCAACATTATTGGTGTAAATAGTTTTAATGGTGTACTTAAGCGGCCACTTACCAATAAGTTGTTTTTGCACCAATTCTTTCGCATCAACATCTTCTTTTTTACAGGCGTAAATAAACGTTAAGCCAGCTAGAAGGATCATTACTAGATTCAATTTTTTCATGGTAATCACAAAGATAATGTATTAGTTCATTTGTTCAATGGTTCATAAAGCATCGTACGTTATACTAATGGCCAATAAACAATACTATCTTATCCAATGCAGATGCAATTTCTAAAAAAATAGGATGTCAATAAAAAATGTTCCTATCTTCAATTCTTATTCAACTAAAATGAAGTCAATTTTATCTAATTTAACCTTTCAAGTTTTAGTAGCCATTACTTTAGGCGTTTTAGTGGGCGTTTTTTATCCTGCATTTGCCCCTCATGCAGAGTTAATTAGCAAGAGTTTCATTAACATGATTAGTATGTTAATTGCCCCAATTATATTTTTTACCATTGTTTTAGGTATTGCCCACATGGGTGATATGAAAAAAGTTGGTCGAGTTGGCGGTAAGGCATTACTTTATTTTGAGATCGTAACGACCATTGCCATTATCATCGGTTTGGTGGTGGCCAATGTTTTAAAACCAGGTATAAATGTGCAAGTGCCACCAGGCGATGTTGCCAAAATTGCTACCTATACTGCACAAGCTGGAGAAATTAACTGGTTAGAATTTATCGCTCATATCATCCCTAAAAATATTTTCGAAGCGTTTACCAAAGGTGAAATTTTACAAATCTTATTCTTTGCTATTTTATTTGGCTATGGTTTAAGTAAGATGGGAGAGAAAGGTCATTCTCTAATTAGTAGCTTCGATAAAATTTCAAAAGTATTATTCAACATCATGAAAGTGGTGATGCGGTTTGCGCCAATTGGTGCTTTCGGCGGAATGGCTTTTAGCGTTGGTAAATATGGTTTAGGTACATTATTGCCAATGGCAAAATTGATGGGTTCAGTTTATCTAACTTGCTTCTTGTTTATTTTTGTAGTATTAAACGGTATTTGTCGGTATTACAAATTCAGCTTGTGGCAATATTTAAAATACATCCGACAAGAAATATTAATTGTTTTAGGTACATCTTCATCAGAATCGGTACTGCCCAGTATGATGAAAAAGATGGAAGATATTGGTTGTGATAAATCTGTAGTAGGCTTAGTTATCCCGACAGGCTATTCCTTTAACCTTGATGGTACGGCGATTTATTTGGCGATGGCAGTGATCTTTTTAACCCAAGTTTTTAATGTCGATTTATCCATTGGTGAACAAATTTCTATCATGGCTGTATTGATGGTTACTTCAAAAGGAGCGGCTGGCGTTACTGGAAGTGGATTTATTGTGTTGGCCAGTACACTTACCGCCTTAAAAATTATGCCGGTAGAACATATTGCGATTTTGCTAGGAGTAGACCGTTTTATGAGTGAAGCAAGAGCAATTACCAACATGATTGGAAATGGAATTGCAACTATTGTTATCGCAAAAAGTGAAAATGAATTTGATCAGCAAAAATATTTAAAAGCAATTAGCCCAGCAGCGATAGAAAAAGCAGAGGAAGATCATTTCTAAAAAGTTTGCATTTCTTAGAAATAAAAGCTACACCTACATTAATACAATGAAATAAATTAATTGTTCTCTTTTGTTAGAATATCACGGAGTAATTTTTCGCCCACTCTTTTGGTGATAAAAAACTGAGAAAATCCGACCAATAAGTAGAATGTTGTAACGAAGAATATTGCATAATAGGCTTCTTTACTAATAATAAAAATGATAAATGCAATAAAAAATAATAAAGTATAAAGTGTTTTGATAAAGTAACTTAAGATCACAGTTGTCCCCTTTTCTGATTCTATAATCTCAAAGCTTCCGCCATCTAATATATATGGAGCTTCAAAATTCCATACCAATTCAAATAACTCTCTTCCAAATATTACTTTATTGCTAGTTGCTTCCTCAATCAGATATTTTTTATCCTTTAGCCTAGCAAATATTTCTTCTCTCACAATTGAAGGAGAGAAGTTTGTTGTCTGTGAAATTTGAAATTTTAGCCTAAAATTTTTGTACCCTATTTTACTTCTTCCCATAAACGATTAAAATTGTCAAATCAGTATTAGGGTTTGGTTCTATGCTATGAGAACTTCCTGGTCTGGTTAAAATAGCATCTCCAGGTTTTACCGAGAAAGTTTCGCCATTCATTTTCATTTTACCATTACCGCTTAGCACATAATAAATTTCATCCTCCTTTTGCAAGTGATAGCCAATTGATGAACCAGGTTTTAACGTTCTTTTTCTGAAAACTGTTTTTAGGTTTTTAGCATCACCAAAAAAATTATAGCCAATAGTTTTGCCTCCGCCATTGTGTGTGCCTGGTTCTTCCTTAGCAACATTTACATCATTTTGTAGCATATATTTACTCGTATCTATTGTTTGTGATTTAGCAGTATAATGGAAAACACAAAATGCTGTGCAAAATAAAAAGGAGTAAAAGCGAGGAGAGATTTTCATTGAGTATGATTTTGGTTCGAATAAAAATAGACATTTGGGCTTTATTTGCCAAAGTATATGTTTAAACAAATAAATCTGCCGTAACTTTCTTAAAAAAAACAATGTGATTTCTTTCTCACCTTCTTGGCGTCAATCTTGGAAATATTTAATAAAATGATATTAATTGAGACGGACTTAGTTCGGAGTTAGTTCGGGGTTTGGTCGGACTTGTGACAATTGTATCCGAAGGAACTGCGTTTTAACTGCGACTAAAGTATGACTTATGGATTAACCTAAGATATTCCTGTTCATCAATCGGATAGATTTAAATTTTAGTTGTTATCACTTCTTTTTTTAGTGTATTGTATCTGCTGCAAAGCTGTTTTATAAGCGCATAGTATCAGCATACTACTAATAAATGCCGATATAAGAAATTATCTGCCAATTGCATTTGACAATCCATTTCAATTACCTTAGATTTGCACAAAAAAATAGATATAATGAGTGTTTTAGTAAATAAAGATTCAAAAGTAATTGTTCAAGGGTTTACCGGTAATGAAGGTACATACCATGCAGAGCAAATGATAGCATACGGTACAAACGTTGTTGGCGGGGTAACACCTGGTAAAGGCGGTCAGACGCACTTAGACAGACCAGTATTTAACACTGTAAAAGACGCTGTTGATAAGGCTGGTGCTAATGTATCTATTATATTTGTACCACCAGCATTTGCTGCAGATGCAATTATGGAAGCTGCAGAAGCTGGTATTAAAGTTATTGTGTGTATTACAGAAGGTATCCCAACTAAAGATATGATTGCTGTAAAATCTTATATAAAAGGTAGAGATTGCCGTTTAATTGGTCCTAACTGTCCAGGTGTTATTACTGCCGATGAAGCTAAAATTGGTATCATGCCAGGCTTTATTTTCAAAAAAGGTACAGTTGGTGTGGTTTCTAAATCAGGTACGTTAACTTACGAGGCGGTAGACCAAGTAGTAAAAGCCGGTTTGGGTATTACAACTGCAATTGGTATTGGCGGTGATCCGATTATCGGAACAACAACTAAAGAAGCTGTAGAATTATTAATGAACGATCCAGAAACTGAAGGTATCATCATGATTGGTGAAATTGGTGGTGGCATGGAAGCTGAAGCTGCATTGTGGATTAAAGAAAATGGTACTAAGCCTGTTGTTGGTTTCATCGCTGGTCAAACTGCGCCTCCAGGACGTAGAATGGGTCATGCTGGTGCAATTGTTGGTGGTGCTGATGATACTGCAGCTGCTAAAATGAAAATCATGGCAGAATGCGGAATTACTGTAGTTGAAAGTCCAGCGGAAATTGGTGCTGCGATGGCTAATGCACTAAAAAAATAAAATTGGTTTTAAATCTTTTAAAAGCGTTTCATACTATGAAACGCTTTTTTTGTGCCTAAAAAGTTATCAAAACCTTTACGTTGGCATGAAAAACAAAGTCTTGCAATTAGTTATATTTGTTATGCGAGATAAAATCCAAACGTTAACGCAGAACGTATATGTTTAAAAGCATAACACACATGAAAAGAATAATCAATAAAACAGTATTTGCATTAAGTCTGTTATTTTTAACAAGCTTAGTTGCTTGCGCACAGAAACAAGAAAAAACACCTCCATCTAAAACTACTAAGAAAATGGAATACAATAAATTAACCAGAGAAGAAGAAGACGTAATTGTTCGTAAAGGAACAGAATACCCAGGAACGGGTAAATATGATAAGTTTAATGAAAAGGGCACTTACACCTGCAAACGTTGCAATGCGGCTTTGTATAAATCAGATTCTAAATTTGATGCACATTGTGGATGGCCATCTTTTGATGATGAAATTAAAGGTGCAGTAAAACGTGTGCCAGATGCTGATGGACAACGTACAGAGATTGTTTGTGCAAATTGTGGCGCTCACTTGGGTCACGTATTTGTAGGCGAAGGTTTAACTTCTAAAAACACACGTCATTGTGTAAATTCAATCTCAATGAACTTTGTTCCTGATAAAAAATAAGTCGAAGAATCGATTTTTATAAATGCTCAGATTAATCTGGGCATTTTTTTGCTTGTAGGGACGATGAATAATTGAGCTTTTATGTAAATAGAACTCATTTTGTATATTTGATTTGCCTATGAGAAATAAAATGAAACTTTTGCTGCTTTTTTGCATTGCTTCTTTGACAGTAAAAGCCACATCTTTACCAACAAAACACCCCGATACTGTTGTAAAAACTATTTTTACGTCTTATTATGCTAAAAAATTCGAAGGCCGAAAAACATCAAGTGGTGAAAGGTATAGAGGAGCGAAATTAACGGCTGCTCATCTTACACTTCCTTTTGGTACATTAATTACGGTGAGAAACTTAGTGAATGGCAAAACAGTTACGGTTAGAGTAAACGATAGAGGCCCACATAGCAAGAAATTTTCATTAGACTTATCACAGTCAGCGGCCAAAGCCATAGGCATTTACAGGCTAGGTTATGCCAAAGTAGAAATCACATATGTGCTCCCTAAATAATTTTAATAATTCTTGTGTTATAACACATTTTTTAAAATTATTAACACTCGTTTTGATTCTCTAAGTCCTTAAAAAGAAATAATTAGCTTTTTTCTAAGTTGTTTATGGCCAAATTTTGATGAGAATTTCCAATCAAATCAACAACATGTTAACAACTTTGTAACTCAAAAAATCGCTCAACTTCTATATTTGTTAAAGAAAGTTCTTTAAAGGAATCCACTCAAAATATTATTTAAATACTTAATATTTAGTTGTTTAAAAAGCGTTAAAAATTCAATGTTTTTTAAATGTTTAAGCTAAGTACTCGTGATGTTGGCGGCGTGATTTTGATAAAGCTTTTAGGTTAAGGGGTTTAATAGTTTTTAGGAATATTAGCAATTACTTGCACTAAAACTAGAAAACCTATAGTAACAATTTCTAAACGTTAAAAAACTAAACTATGCAGCAAGAACAAGAATTATTATTAAAAGAAAACAAAGATCGTTTTGTTCTACTCCCAATTAAATATCCTGCCATTTGGGAGATGTATAAAAAAAGTGAGGCAAGTTTTTGGACAGCAGAAGAAATTGACTTATCCGATGATCAAAAACATTGGGATAATTTAAATGATGGCGAAAGACATTTCATTTCTCACATTTTAGCTTTTTTCTCTGCTAGTGATGGTATTGTAAACGAAAACTTGGCTGTAAACTTTATGAGCGAGGTGCAGTTACCAGAAGCACGTTGTTTTTATGGTTTCCAAATTATGATGGAAAATATCCATGCTGAAACCTATGCGCTGTTAATTGACACGTACATTAAAGATCCAGATGAAAAAGATCGTTTATTCCATGCAATTGATACTGTTCCGGCAGTAAAAAGAAAAGCAGAATGGGCTTTACGTTGGATTGAAAATGGAACTTTTGCAGAGCGTTTAGTAGCTTTTGCTGCGGTAGAAGGAATTTTCTTTAGTGGTAGTTTCTGTTCTATTTTTTGGTTGAAAAAACGCGGTTTAATGCCAGGCTTAACCTTTAGTAACGAATTAATTTCAAGAGATGAAGGTATGCACTGCGAATTTGCTTGCTTGCTATACAGCATGCTAGAGAATAAATTGAGCGAAAAGCAAGTGCATGATATCATTCGTGATGCGGTAGAAATTGAAAAAGAATTTATTACCGATGCGTTGCCAGTAGCTTTAATTGGAATGAACGCTAAATTAATGAGTCAATACATTGAATTTGTAGCCGATAGATGGATTAGTGAATTAGGGTACAAAAAAATATATAATGCATCAAATCCATTCGATTTTATGGAGATGATTTCACTACAAGGAAAAACAAATTTCTTTGAGAAAAGAGTAGGCGATTATCAAAAAAGTGGAGTATTAACCTCTACAGAAGATAAAGCAGCTGCATTTTCACTGGACGATGATTTTTAATTAGAGTTAAGGACAAAAGGTTAGGGCTTTGTCTGGTACTTGAAACTATATAATAAAAATAATTTAAAACCTGGTGCCGCTATTATTTAATACGCACCATTAATACTTGATTAGGATGTTTGTAATAAAAAGAGATGGCCGCCAAGAAGCGGTAAAGTTTGATAAGATAACCGCTCGCATTGAGAAGTTGTGTTATGGTTTTAACGCGGAATTAGTAGACCCTATAGATGTTGCCAAAAAGGTAATTGAAGGATTGTACGATGGCGTTACGACTTCAGAACTTGATAATCTTGCGGCTGAAACGGCTGCGTCCCTAACTACAAAACACCCAGATTATGCATTGTTAGCATCGCGTATTGCGGTTTCTAACTTGCACAAGAATACAGTAAAATCGTTCTCAAAAACGATGGAAATGCTGTACACTTATGTAGATCCTAAAACAGATAAACCATCATCTCTTATTGCAGAAGATGTTTGGGAAGTGATTAAGAACAACGCTGATATTTTAGATAGTACAATTATTTACGATAGAGATTTTGGCTTTGATTATTTCGGTTTCAAAACTTTAGAAAAATCATATTTATTAAAAGTAAATGGTGTAATTGTAGAACGCCCACAACATTTATTTATGCGTGTGTCGGTTGGTATTCACAAAGAAGATATCGAAAGTGCTATCAAAACATACAACTTGATGAGCGAGCGTTGGTTTACGCATGCTACACCAACTTTATTTAATGCAGCTACACCAAAACCTCAAATGTCATCGTGTTTCTTGTTAACCATGCAAGACGATAGCATTGAAGGTATTTACGATACTTTAAAACAAACTGCTAAAATTTCTCAAAGTGCTGGTGGTATTGGATTAAGTATTCACAACATCCGTGCTACGGGAGCTTATATAGGCGGAACAAACGGTACAAGTAATGGTATTGTACCAATGTTAAAAGTATTTAACGATACAGCTCGTTATGTAGATCAAGGTGGAGGTAAACGTAAAGGTGCCTTTGCAATTTATTTAGAGCCTTGGCATGCTGATATTTTTGCTTTCTTAGACTTACGTAAAAATCATGGTAAGGAAGAAATGAGAGCTCGTGATTTATTCTATGCACTTTGGATTTGCGATTTATTTATGCAACGTGTAGAAGATAATGGCGATTGGAGCTTATTCTCTCCAGATGAAGCACCAGGTTTAGCAGATTGCCATGGTGAAGAGTTTAACAAATTATATACTAAATACGAACAAGAAGGCAGAGCTCGTAAAACGATAAAAGCACAAGAACTTTGGTTTGCTATTTTAGATGCTCAAATTGAAACGGGTACACCATATTTATTGTACAAAGACGCTGCGAATGGTAAATCAAATCAGCAAAATTTAGGTACAATCAAATCATCTAACTTATGTACAGAAATTATTGAGTATACATCTAAAGACGAAGTTGCGGTTTGTAATTTAGCTTCATTAGCGTTGCCACGATTTGTAATTAATGGCGAATTTGATCACCAAAAATTATACGATGTAACGTATCAAGCTACCTTAAACTTGAACAAAATTATCGATCATAACTATTACCCAGTTATTGAAGCACAAAACTCTAACTTCCGTCACCGTCCAGTTGGATTAGGTGTACAAGGTTTAGCAGATGCATTTATATTAATGCGTTTACCTTTTGAAAGTGATGCGGCTAAAGAATTAAATACCGATATTTTTGAAACCATTTATTTTGCTGCAATGACAGCATCAGCTGATTTAGCAGTTAAACATGGTCATTATGAAAGCTTTAAAGGTTCTCCATTATCTAAAGGTAAATTCCAATTCGATCTTTGGAATGTAACTCCAAAAAGTAAACGTTGGGATTGGGAAAGTTTACGTAAACGCGTAGTAAAAACTGGTGTGTACAATTCATTATTAGTAGCTCCAATGCCAACTGCATCTACATCTCAAATTTTAGGAAACAACGAATGTTTCGAGCCATATACTTCAAATATCTATACACGTCGTGTATTAAGTGGAGAGTTTGTGGTAGTGAACAAGCACTTATTAAAAGACTTGGTTTCTTTAGGTTTATGGACACCAGCAATGAAAGACAGAATTATTTTAGCGAATGGTTCGATTCAAGATATTGCAGAAATTCCTGATTACATTAAAGAATTGTACAAAACAGTTTGGGAAATCAAAATGCGTAACATCATCGATATGGCTGCCGATAGAGGTGCTTATATCTGCCAATCGCAATCCCTAAACTTGTTTATCAATGCACCAAATACATCGAAATTAACCTCAATGCATTTCTACGCTTGGAAAAAAGGATTGAAAACAGGTATGTACTATTTACGTACACAAGCTGCTTCTCAAGCTGTTAAATTCACTGTAGAAAATCAAGGAGGTAAAGCAATTGAAGCTGTAATTCCAGATACAATTCCTCAAGATCAAGTAGCTGAAGAAATTGTTGATGGACCAGTTTGCTCGATGGAAGAAGGCTGTATCAGCTGTTCAGGCTAGTTTTTAGTTTGCCAAATAAATATGAAGGAGTTAAGATGGCAACATCTTGCTCCTTTTTTGTTTACTTTGCGGTTAGATTTGTTGCTGTATCCTTAGATTAAAAGGTTATATCTTTGCATGAGTAAATGACAAAACACGAAATTATTCCATGCGAGCGTTGTGGGACTGCGATAGAATGCAAGGCAAACTCATATACCAAATGCCAATGCAGTGCAGTACAACTCACTATTAATGAAGTACAATACATTAGCGAGTTGTACGATGGTTGCTTGTGTGCCAAATGTCTTTTTGAGTTGCAACAAGAATATAGAGAAGGCTTAATAACTTAGACTATTTTAAACCATCTAATTCTTGCTGTAATTCTCTAATCAAATGATTATACTTTTCTGAATTCTTATCTTGATAAGTTTCTGTATATCCTTTTAAGGCAGCAATATATCCTTCAATAAAATCTTTATTAGTTTTGTCAGCTTCATATTTCATACGAGCAGATATAATAGGAGCTTGTTTTTCGTAACGTAGCAATTTTTGACCTTCTTCATATTCATTGTAAAGAATTACCATGTTTTCTTCGTAGCCAACAATGTATTTAACCGGAAATGTTTTGCTCATTCGTGGAATGTGGATGGCGTTTTCAATAGGGTAAACAGTTGCAAAAGTTGAAGAAAAGGATGTGCTTACATACTTGCCATCTTGTTTTCGTACTATAGCTTCATAATCATGTATATATTGATCGTTTAAAGTAGAAGTGGTTTCTATGTCTGAAGTAATAATTGCATTACTTTTTACACCATACTTATTAAGGAACCAAGCATTTAAGTACTGACTGCAAACTCCGTTTGCAACTGAGAACGGAATAATTAAAATAAGTACCCAAATTTTTTTGGTTAAATAAGAGGCGGTTAGAAAAAATAAAATTAGTATGAGAGTAGTATAAAAGCCATGATGGCTAATGAAATATAATATTTTAGAAAGGAATACCATTTTGTTGGATAGATAAATGAAATAATGTACCAACCAAGGTATTAAAATTTCTCAATTGCTTTTCAAATCATTTTACAAACCTTAAACCTTCATCCTTTTAGCCTTCCTGCTTTTTTAGTAACTTTGTTGCTCAAATTTTATACGAATGGGCAAAGTAAAAGTTGGCTTAGTACAGATGAGTTGTACAAAAGATAAGCAAGAGAATTTAGATAAAGCAATAGTTAAGATTAGAGATGCGGCAGCAAAAGGTGCACAGATTGTGTGTTTACAAGAGCTTTTTACTTCTTTATATTTTTGCGATGTAGAGGATTATGACAACTTTGATTTAGCTGAGAAAATTCCTGGTCCATCTACAGATGCTTTGCAGTTGGTTGCTAAAGAACTAGGTGTTGTGATTATTGCTTCATTATTCGAAAAAAGAGCAGAAGGTTTATACCATAATACAACTGCAGTGTTAGATGCTGATGGAAGTTATTTGGGTAAATATCGCAAAATGCATATTCCTGATGATCCAGCTTTTTATGAGAAATTTTATTTTACGCCAGGCGATTTAGGCTACAAAGTTTTCGAAACTAAATTTGCTAAAATCGGTATTTTAATTTGTTGGGATCAATGGTATCCAGAAGCTTCTCGCATTACCGCTTTAATGGGCGCTGATATCATGTTTTATCCAACTGCAATTGGTTGGGCGACTGATCAAGATGAAGAAACCAATCAAGACCAATACAATGCTTGGCAAACCATACAACGTTCTCATGCAGTTGCAAATGGAGTTCCAGTGGTAAGTGTTAATCGTGTAGGTTTTGAGCAAGATGGTACTATGAAGTTTTGGGGTGGAAGTTTTGCGACCAATGCACAAGGTAAATTGCTTTATTTAGCTTCACATGATAAAGAAGAAACAGAAGTGGTGGAGTTAGATTTAAGTCAAAGTGATTTTATGCGCAAACATTGGCCATTTTTAAGAGATAGAAGAATAGATTCTTACCAGCCAATTACAAAAAGATATATTGATGGCGATTAATGTAATAAATACTTCCGAACAACCAGAGTTTTCGAACTCGCCGAAAAAACAAGGATATTCATTCCCTGCAGAGTGGGCTAAACATGAAGCTACTTGGTTAAGTTGGCCTCATAAAGAACAAAGCTGGCCAGGTAAAATTGAAACTATTTACGAACCTTATTGTCAATTCATCAAAATAGTTGCAACAGGCGAAAAAGTGCGCATCAATATAAAAGATGAAGAGATGAAAGCTTTTGCCATATCAGAATTGCAAAAAGTTAATGCAGATTTATCGCAGATAGAGTTTTATTTCAACGAAAGTAACGACGCTTGGTGCCGCGATCATGGACCTGCTTTTGTCGTTAAAGGAAATAAAAAAGCTGTTGTAGATTGGGGTTACAATGCTTGGGGAGGAAAATATCCACCGTTTGATTTGGATGATGTAATACCAACCAAAATTGCTAAACATTTTAATCTGCCATTATTTACTCCTGATATCGTAATGGAAGGTGGTTCTGTAGAGTTTAACGGAACTGGCACTATTTTAACTAGTACAGCTTGTTTATTGAACGAAAACAGAAACCCTCACCTAAATAAAGAGCAAATTGAAACCTATTTAAAAGAGTTTTACGGAGCAGAACAGATTTTATGGGTAGGAGATGGAATTATTGGCGATGATACCGATGGCCATATCGATGATATCACTCGTTTTGTAAATGAGGATACTGTTTTAACAGTTTTGGAAAGTAATCCACTGGATGAAAATCATATTCTATTGCAAGAAAACTATGAAGCATTAAAAGAAATGAGATTGCTCGATGGAAGACCATTGAATATTATCAAATTACCAATGCCATCGCCAGTAATCCATGAAGATACACGCTTACCAGCATCTTACGCTAATTTTTACATCGCCAATGCTGCAGTTATTGTACCAACGTTTAGAGATGTAAATGATAAAATTGCGTTAGAAATTATCCAAAAAGCTTTTCCTGATAGACCTGTTGTTGGCATTGATTCTACAGATATTATTTGGGGGTTGGGAAGCTTTCATTGCTTAAGTCAACAAGAACCTTTAGTTTAGTTGACAGTTTGAAGTTTTCAGTACAGGTTGAATAATTTAAAATTAGCCAATTCAAACAATTAACCAATTAGTATTAACTTTACAGCTTTACAATTTTTACAACATTTCAATATGGGTTTACTAGAAGGAAAAACAGCACTTATCACGGGTGCTTCAAAAGGAATAGGTCGCAAAATAGCCGAAAAATTTGCAGAACAGGGTGCGAATGTTGCTTTCACTTATTTATCATCAGTTGAAAAAGGACAAGCTTTAGAACAAGAACTACAAAGCTTTGGTACTAAAGTGAAAGGCTATCGCTCTGATGCTTCTAAATTTAACGAAGCGGAGCAATTGATAAATGACATTGTGGCTGAATTTGGTACTATTGATATTGTGGTTAATAACGCTGGTATTACAAAAGATGGTTTGTTGATGCGTATGACAGAGGAAAATTGGGATGACGTAATGAATGTTAACCTTAAATCTATCTTTAATGTAACCAAAGCAGTTTCTAAAGTAATGATGAAAGCTCGTAAAGGTGTTTTCATTAACATGAGTTCTGTAGTTGGTGTAACTGGTAACGCTGGTCAGGCGAATTATGCAGCTTCAAAAGCTGGTATTATTGGTTTCACCAAATCAGTAGCTAAAGAATTAGGTTCTCGTAATATTCGTGCAAATGTAGTTGCACCTGGTTTTATTCGTACAGAAATGACTGAAGTTTTAGATCCAGCAGTAGTTGCAGGTTGGGAAAAAGATATTCCATTAAAACGTGCTGGTGAAACAGAAGATATTGCAAATGTTTGCGTTTTCTTAGCCTCAGATATGAGTGCTTATGTAACTGGACAAACATTATCTGTTTGTGGCGGAATGCTATAAATTGAAAGAATTAGATTAGTTCTATAACATAAAGCTCACCATTTGGAGGGCTTTTATTTTACCATATAATTTCCATTCACTTGATCAACTTTTGCTAATGTTTTATCCTTATCAAATACAGTATAGCCTTTCTGTAAGGTTTGCCAAAAATTAGCTTGTTGAGGGAATTGGGCGCTATATTTTTTCAAATTGGCATTGGTCATTTTAAAAGGGAAAATAGTTACAGGGATTTCATCTTGTCCACCATTACGAGCCTCTACTGCTAAGACATAAACTTCCTTTATTTTTTCATCAGTTAAAGGAATGCAGCCAACGGTTACGCAATTGCCATGAATATAAATATCACCACCAGTTTTATTACCTTTCCCAGTACGCATTGCATCAACTTTATTTGGGTAATCTATTCCTAAAGATAAATGGAAACTACTTTCTGGATTAAACACATTAATCTTGTAAAATCCTTCTGGCGTTTGCCCATCGCCTTCAATTAATTTTGGGCCTAAAGTGCCAGAATGTGCACAGAAATCATAAGCTTTAAATAATTTATAATGAGTTTGATTAGCTGTTTTTAACCAAACTTCTAATTTTCCTTCAGACTTATATGCTAACATGTACAGACTAAAATTTCCAGCTAGTCCAGCACTTTGTAATTCAGTTTGTAGTGATTTCCATTTCTCGGCATATGCATTTTTAACGCGTTCAAATTTTAATTGATTTTGCTTAAAAGTGCTTTGAGCAAATGCAGGTATGGTCATCATAAGAACGAGCATTAACTTTATAAATATTTTCATTAGCGCATCTATTTCGCCAACAAATTACGTTGATTTTTTTAGAAAATTAGCATCTTTACGTTTAAGCTTATGGATAATTTTTTTTCCGCTTCTTCAATACTTACTTTCCTTGCCTGCCTTTTATTAGGTTGCTTGTATGCTTGGCTTTTATATCGAAAAAATAAAAATCTCCATAAGAATTTAAAATATACACTTACCGCTTTAAGAATACTGACAATTGCAGCTATTGCATGGTTGTTTTTTGCACCACTAGTAAAACTAATTTCTTATACTCCAGAAAAACCAATTGTTGTTTTAGCACATGATAATTCTATTTCTGTTGATCAGATTGAACCGGTAGGCTTTAATAAACGCAAATACCAACAAGAATTACAGCAATTGGTAGATAAGCTTTCTGCTAAGTACGAGGTTAAAACTTACAGCTTTAGTGATAGTGTTAAAAGTGGCTTAAATTTCTCTGGAAAAGGAAAATTGAGCAATGCTTCTTTACTATTTAATCAGTTAAATGATGAATTATTAAACAGGAATGTAGGGGCTATAATTTTAGCAAGTGATGGTATTTTTAATCGTGGTGGTAATCCGTTATATGAATTAAGTAAAATAAAAACGCCTATTTACACAATTGCGATGGGTGATACCATTCCAAAAAGAGATGTTTTAATTGCCAATGTAAACTATAACAATTTGGTTTATTTGGATAATGAATTTACGTTGGATGTGCAGGTTCAAGCTTATGAAAGCAAAGGCGAAACTACTCAACTTTCGGTGTTAGAAGATGGAACGAGAGTTAAAGAACAAAGCATAGCTATTAACTCAAATAGCTTTGTGAAAGATGTACAGATAAAATTGAAGGCGAATAAAATTGGGATACAGAAATACACTATCAATTTATCATCTTTAAAGAACGAAATTACAACCAAAAACAATAGTCAAACTATTTTTATAGAAGTGATTGATGCTCGTCAAAAGATACTATTATCTGCAGCGGCTCCGCATCCTGATATTACAGCCATAAAACAAGCTATCGAATTAAATAAGCATTACGAAGTAATAGTTGCTTTGGCAGATGAATTGAATACAGTTGACCCAACTAAATACAGTTTGGCTATTTTATATCAATTGCCTAATAGCGTAAATGCGGCTACTTCTTTAATTACTAAACTACAAGAAGCAAAATTATCCCTTTGGTATATTTTGGGTGCACAAACCAATATCAATACTTTAAATCAGGTACAAAAAATACTCAATTTTAGTAGAGCTAATGGATCATTACAAGAAGTTTTCCCATATCCTGATGCCAATTTTACAGCTTTTAATTTAGATGCAAATTCTTTAAAGCAATTAAATGAGTATGATCCATTGCAAATGCCGTTTGCGAATATAAGTATTAATAAGGAGTATATGGCAGTGTTAAATCAACGGATTGGTAAAGTTAATACACAAAATCCATTGTTATTTTATGTGGAAGATAATGGCAGGAAACTAGGTTTTCTACTAGGCGAGGGAATTTGGAAATGGAAGTTGGAAGAGGCTAAAAATGAGCAAAGTTTCCCGTTGTTTAATGAGTTAATTTCTAAAACTATACAATATCTTTCTGTTAAGGATGATAAGCGAAAGTTTAAAGTATATAGCACAAAAAGTACTTTTGATGAAAATGAGAACGTCGTGTTAAATGCAACGTTATATAATGATGCTTATGAATCGGTAAACACAACTGATGTAAATGTTCAAATTAAAAATACGGATGGCAAAACATTTAACTACACATTCTCTAAGTTTGGAACTGCTTATCGTTTAGATGCAGGTACCATGCCGCAAGGAAATTATACCTACTTAGCAAATACTGTTTTGGGCGACAAGAAATATACAGCTTCAGGGGCTTTTTATGTAAATGCACTCATCGCCGAATACCAACAAACTACAGCTAATCATCAATTATTGTATACCATGGCACAACAAAGTGGTGGTAAGATGATTATGCCAGGTAATTTATTAAGTTTGATTAATGAACTAGAAAAAAGCGGCCAATTAAAAACGATAAGTTATGAGGACCGTAAATACGAAGAACTTATTAATCTAAAATGGTTATTTGGGTTAATCGTACTTTTATTGAGCACAGAATGGTTTTTAAGAAAACGTAATGGAGAAATATGATAGATGTTAACACTACGTATGTAATTGAAATCTTAGGAACCATCTCCTTTGCTATCTCAGGTTCTTTTGCGGCTATGCAACGACGTTTAGATCCGTTTGGTGTTCTAATTATTGCTTTTGTGACATCAATTGGCGGTGGAACGGTTCGTGATTTATTGCTTGGAGATACACCAGTAGCTTGGATGAGAGATGTAAATTACTGTCTGCTTATTTTAGTAACCTCTTTGTTAACAGTGTTTTTTAAAACACAAATTAAAAAATTTAAAGTGACGCTTTTCTTATTCGATTCATTGGGTTTAGGGTTATTTACCTTAGTTGGCGTACAAAAAGGAATCGTTTTCGGGTTAAGTCCAGGTATTTGTGTAGCACTTGGAACAATTACAGGATGTTTTGGAGGTGTAATTCGTGATACTTTATTGAATACCATTCCCTTAATTTTTAGAAAGGAAATTTATGCTACTGCTTGTATTTTAGGTGGGATTCTTTACTTCGCTCTGCTCTATTTTAATCTCAAAGCAGATGTTGCTAAAATTATTGTAATTGCGTTTATTTTTACGTTAAGAATAATTGTAGTGCGCTATAAATTAGCTTTGCCGAGATTCGGATATTAGTTATATAAAAACTCCTCTAGTTTACCTTTTTGGTTGGCATCGTTTAATTGCCAAAGCTCCTTAGACCAACTCTTTTTATCTTCTTGTTTATCCAAATAGGGAAGAACTAATCGCATAGCTCCTAAAACTAGTTCCTTTTGATCTTTGATTGTACTATTTTCTAATGTGAATTTTGTCAATCCAGCCATGTAAATTAACATCAAATCAGAATCGGTGTTAAAGTAATTTGTTTCTTTTTCTCCTAAGAAGAAAGTATAATCAAGTGTGCCATTCATCCATTTAATTAAAAATTGTCCAGCTTCTGTTCTTGAGCTGTTTTTTTTATTGATGGGAGTTTCAAATAAATAAGTGGTAACTTTTAGTGCTGTGGGTTCAGCATCCTTATAATGAGCATTTTTATTGAGCTTAATATGCTTTAGGTTCGGTAATTCTTGTGAGTAAGAATAATAAATGCTTGTAAAAAACAATAAGAAAAATAGGGCTATTTTTTTCATAACACTCTTGCAGAGTTTAATTTACATTCTTTTCAATGCGAATATAAAGTATTACCATGAAAATAGTTATGAAAATATTTATTAACCTAATGGTTATTTTTTGGTGTCGTCTTTAACAATTACAAAGACATCTTCATTGTCTTTTTTCATGAAATATTTTTCACGGGCGAACTTTTCGGCTGTAACTAAGTTACTATCTAGTTCTTTAAGATCTTTTTTAACGGATGCAGTTTCTTTTGTATAGAAATCTTTCTCTTGCTGTAATTTGTGTACTTCTGCACGATACTCATATTGAGAAAGCATATCATTTTTATCAAAAAATAACATCCATACGGCAAAAGCTACGATAGCTAAAAAGTATTTATTTCGCAAAAGTTCTAATAACCGTTTCATCAGCACAAATATATAATTAAATAAAAACATCCGAAGGTTTTAAATCTTCGGATGTTTTGCAAATATGTTTATCAACTTGTTAACACTCCAAACACCTAAAGGGCATTTGTTTATGTTAAAGTCCCTTTATGGGATTGGAATTATTTTTTAGCGTATTTGAAGTTTTTGCCAATAAAACGTGCTGCCGCACCTAATTCTTCTTCAATACGTAATAACTGATTGTATTTTGCAATCCTATCAGAACGTGAAGCAGAACCAGTTTTAATTTGACCACAGTTTAAAGCAACTGCTAAATCTGCAATAGTAGTATCTTCAGTTTCACCACTTCTATGGCTCATTACCGAAGTATATCCACTGTTTTGAGCTAGACCCACTGCATTAATAGTTTCGGTTAAAGAGCCAATTTGGTTCACTTTTACTAAAATTGAATTTGCAGTTGCACTATCAATGCCTTGTTGTAAACGTTTTACATTAGTAACAAATAAATCATCACCAACCAATTGAACCTTATCTCCAATTTTATCGGTTAAACTTTTCCAACCTGTCCAGTCATTTTCGTCCATACCATCTTCAATAGAGATAATTGGATATTTTGCTGATAGGTCTGCTAAATATTGTGCTTGCTCTTCGCTAGTGCGAATTACACCTGTTGCACCTTCAAATTTAGTATAATCATATTTGCCATCTTTGTAAAACTCAGATGAAGCACAATCTAATGCCAAATAAATATCAGAACCCGGTTTGTAACCCGCTTTTTCAATCGCTTTTAACACAGTTTCAATTGCATCTTCAGTGCCGTCAAAAGTTGGAGCAAAACCACCTTCATCACCTACAGCAGTAGATAAACCTCTATCATGTAAAATCGCTTTTAAATTATGAAATACTTCTGTTCCCCAACGTAATGCTTCAGAGAAAGAAGGAGCACCAACTGGCATAATCATAAATTCTTGAAAAGCAATTGGAGCATCAGAGTGAGAACCACCGTTAATGATGTTCATCATCGGGATAGGTAATGTATTTGCATTTACACCACCAACGTAACGATATAAAGGTTGTCTGCTTTCTGCAGCTGCTGCTTTTGCTACCGCTAAAGAAACACCTAAAATTGCATTTGCACCTAAATTTCCTTTATTTTCAGTTCCGTCCAAGTCAATCATTAACTTGTCGATTAAATTTTGTTCAAAAACATCAACGCCTTGTAACGCTTGAGCAATTTTGGTATTTACATTTTCAACAGCTTTTAAAACACCTTTACCCATATAGGTTTTCTTGTCGCCATCACGTAATTCAACTGCCTCATGTTGGCCAGTACTTGCTCCTGATGGAACGGCTGCACGACCCATTTGGCCATTTTCTGTAACTACTTCAACTTCTATTGTTGGATTTCCTCTAGAATCAAGGATTTGTCTTGCGTGGACATCAATTATTAAACTCATTTTATTTTGGTTTTGATTAAAAAATCCCTTAGTGTAAAAAGTACAATTACCTAGGGCGTTTTCAAAGTTAAAATAATTTTTAAATTATACCGAGGTATCTGCTTTATTTTTTAATAAATCGAAGAAAGTCAACGGTATAGGTAAAATAAATTCTACTTATTCAGCTTCCATTTTATGTTTGGCATCCATCCAATACAATAACTCATTTACAAATACAGCTGCTCGTTTATCGGTGGCTACTGTATCACTTGGTATGCCGGTTTCATCAAATGTTTTTTCTACAGTACCTACTGGAAATAGTGCTGGGATTGTGAGTGCACCAATTTTCCATAAACTAAACTGTAAAGACGTAAGTACTTGGGTGCCAGCAAATGCTCCAGCTGAAACTGATGCTATGGCAATAGGCTTGCGTTTCCACTCCGCGTATAATAAATCAATTGCATTTTTTAAACTAGCAGGATAACCGCCATTGTATTCTGGTGTGACTAAGATAATTCCATCTGCTTTGTTTACTTCGCTAGCAAAAGAAAGCATAGCTTCTGAAGGGTTTGGGATGAAACGTAGTCGTTCTTCGAAAATTGGGAAATTATATTCTTTTAGATCGATGATAGTAACATTCGCTAATTTATTTGCTTCTAAATATTGCTTAAAATAAAGTGCTACGCGATGACTGTTTCGACCATTTCTTACGCTGGCAGATAAAATGGAAATGTTTTTCATGGAATTAATTTTTAAACCTAAGATACGATTAGGCTTTTAAAATTAAGACTCCCATTTAAATGTTTTAACTGCAACTGCATAAATCCCAATGCCCCAAATCAACATAATTAGCAATTGGTGTTTTACATCCCAAAGATTTGCGCCTTCAAAAGCTACTTTACGCATTGCATCATTTAAATAGGTTAGCGGCAAGGCTCTGCTAATTGGTTGTAACCAGTTCGGAAAAGCATCTATTGAAAAGAAAGTGCCCGATAATAAAAATTGAGGTAAGGTAATGATATTGGATATTGGCGGGATTGTACTTTCACTTTTTGCTAATCCAGAAACAACGAAACCAAAGCCCATAAATACTATTACACCCATGGTTGCTAAAACAAGCATGTTTATCACAGTGACTGCCCCATTAATTAAAGTAAAATTAAAGCCAAAGTGTCCGATTAAAATAATAAATAATGCCCCCAATAAAGCAAAGCCAATACGAGCCATACCTTCACCCAGCACAATGCTCGAACGTTTTACGGGTGTGGCAAAGAAGCGTTTAATCACTAAATTTTGACGTAAACTAAAAAACACGAAAGCAGTACCAAATACGCCTGTGCTTAATAATGAGAAGCCTAATTGTCCTGGTAAAATAAAATCTATTGTACGATATAAACGCCCATTTACTGTACTTGCTCTAATTTCTGTAACGGTTGGTTTTAAATTCTGTGTGTTTAAATTATACGAAAGCTCATTTAAAACTGATTTTAAAATATTGCCTTTATCTAAAGATGCTGAAGTGTATTTAACATTTGTAAAATAGGCTGGTACATGTGCTGGATTTTGTTCTACATCAATCACTGCATCATAATCTCCTTTTTCTAATCCCTTGTTAATGCTTGCCAAATCTCCTTCTTTAGTTAATCTGATAACTGGAATTTTTTCTAATGCAGCTATAATTGGATTTTTTAAATCTGAACCTGGTGCTACTGCAACATCTATCTTAGTGCCACCACCACCTAAAAATCCGAATACAAGAATAAAAATTAATGGAAAAGCTAAGGTGAAAACTACCGCAGATGGACTACGCATAATTGATCTGAAACTTGCTTTTGCTAATGCTAAAGTGGCTTTGGTATTACTATATGATGTTTGCATTTTTTAAGGTTGAAATGTTGAAAGGTTAATTTGATGTTGAGAGTTGGTGTTAATCTTCACGCCACTCTTTTCCAGTTAAATTGATAAAAACATCTTCTAAATTTGCTTTTTTTACTTCTTTTTTGCGCTCAAATCCACCTGCAATTAAATTGTCTATTAATTGATCTGGTGTATCTAATGCGATAATTTGTCCACGTTCTACAAAAGCAACACGATCACATAACTGTTCCGCCTCATCCATATAATGGGTAGTAATCACTACTGTGGTTCCGTTATTACGAATTTCAGTAATCAAATCCCATAAATTTCTACGAGCTTGAGGATCTAAACCAGTGGTTGGTTCATCCAAAAAGATAATTTTTGGAGAGTTGATAAGCGTTGTTGCAATAGAAAACCGTTGTTTTTGTCCGCCAGATAAAGCTTTATATTTTGCTTTGGCTTTATCCTGCAAATTTACTTTCTCTAACATTTCCATTGGTTTTATGCTTACACCATATAAACCAGAAAATAATTCAAGCAGTTCAACTAAGTTTAAATTTGGATAATAACCTGCAGCTTGTAATTGCACACCAATAATTCGTTTAATGGCATTTTGATCTTTATCAATAGAAAAACCATCTACAGTTACTTCGCCGGAAGTTTTAGGGCGGAGTGTTTCAATAATTTCGAGGGTAGTTGTTTTTCCAGCGCCATTTGGGCCAAGTAAACCAAAGATTTCATTTTCATACACATCAAAGCTTAACCCTTGAACTGCTTTAAAATCATCGTAATTTTTTACCAGGTTTTTCACGCTGATAATGGCATTTCTATTTTCCATGGGGATAAATGTAAGAAGGTTTAGATGAATAGAAAATGAATTTTTACTAAAAACTCAAAAATGTCGGTGAAATGATGTTTTGTTAAGGTAAATTGGATCAGGATAAGTAGGATTATAAGATTTTAGGATTAAGATATGTCAGCCTGGATGACAAATTAACTAATCTGTACTAAAACAAAAAGGATGTTAGGGTTTAATGCTAACATCCTTAATTTAAATATTTTCGGTCATTCGGGGTAATTAAACCTTATACCTTCAGCCTTCAAACCATCTGCCTTAATTTTACCAAGCTAAATCACCTTTTATTAAGCCAACGAAATCATCAAATAAGTAACGAGAATCATGTGGGCCTGGTGAAGACTCAGGGTGATATTGTACCGAGAATGCTTTTTTGCCTTTTACACGAATACCTTCAATAGACTGATCGTTTAAGTTAATATGTGTAATTTCTACTTTATCAGATTTCCTTACTTCTTCTGGAATTACACCAAAACCATGATTTTGAGAAGTCACTTCGCAATGGTTTTTAATAATATTTTTAACAGGGTGATTTAATCCACGGTGTCCATTAAACATTTTCATGGTACCAATTCCATTTGCTTCTGCCAATAACTGATGACCTAAACAAATCCCAAATAAAGGCTTGTCTGCTGCTAGAATAGATTTAACCGTATCAATTGCATATTCCATTGCTGCTGGATCTCCAGGGCCATTAGAAATGAAGTATCCGTTTGCACCCCATTTATCCATTTCATCAAATGTTGTTTTAGCTGGATATACTTTTACATAAATATCTCTATCGTCAAAATTACGCAAGATGTTTTTCTTGATACCTAAATCTAAAGCTGCAATTTTATAATTAGCATCTGGATTGCCATAATAATAAGGTTCCGTTGTAGAAACCTGAGATGAAAGTTCTAATCCATCCATATCAGGTACATCTGCTAATCTCTTTTTCAATTCTTGTAAGTCTGTAATTTCTGAAGAGATGATGGCGTTCATTGCGCCTTTATTGCGAATATGACGAACTAAAGCACGGGTATCAATTTCAGAAATACCTACAATGTTTTCATTCTGGAAGTTGTCTTGTATTGATTCTGATGCTTCTTTTCTACTATATAGAATGTTGTAGTTTTTACAAACTAAACCGGCAATTTTTATCGATCCTGACTCGATTTCTTCTTTGTGCATTCCATAATTACCAATATGTGCATTGGTAGTTACCATAATCTGACCAAAATAAGAAGGATCTGTAAATACTTCTTGATAGCCTGTCATGCCTGTGTTAAAACAAATTTCGCCAGTAGTAGTTCCTATTTTACCGGCAGCTTTGCCATAAAAAACGGTGCCATCGGCTAATAACAAAATCGCAGGTAACTTGGTGTAGTTAGTCATGTGTACAATAAATATGGGAGGTGAAAAAAGAGAAAAAAGAATGGAATTTCGTAACGGTTATGCCGTTTTTGTAAGAAGGTAAAGAAATCTGACCGAACTCATTCATTTCAGGATACAAAGGTAGTTTTTTCAATGGTTTTTTCAATATATTTTTTCAAATTTTAATCATCTCTAAATAATTTTTTACCCTGTTCCTTTTACAATAATAAAACCTAATTTTGCTTTACAAAACAAAGAACATGTCTGTAAACAAAGAAATAAAGCGAATTACCACTCACATTTTGCAAGAAATGAAACAACGTGGTGAAAAAATCGCGATGCTAACTGCTTATGATTATTCTATGGCCACCATTTTAGATGATGCCGGTTTAGATGTTTTATTGGTAGGAGACTCTGCATCTAATGTAATGGCTGGTCATGAAACTACTTTGCCAATTACCTTAGATCAAATGATTTACCATGCACAAGGAGTAGTGAGAGGCGCAAGTCGTGCTTTTGTGGTAGTTGATTTACCTTTCGGTTCCTATCAAGGAAACTCAAAAGAAGCTTTAAATTCTGCTATTCGTATTATGAAAGAGTCTGGCGCACACGGTGTGAAGCTAGAAGGGGGAGTGGAAGTGGTAGAGTCTATTCAAAGAATTATAACTGCAGGTATTCCGGTTATGGGACATTTGGGTTTAACTCCACAATCTATTTATAAGTTTGGAACCTATACGGTTAGAGCAAAAGATGAAGAAGAAGCTAATAAATTAAAAACTGATATTATTGCTTTGCAAAATGCAGGTTGTTTTGCGGTTGTGCTAGAAAAAATCCCTGCTAAGTTGGCTAAAGAAGTAACGGAAAGTGTAAGTATTCCAACGATTGGTATTGGTGCCGGTCCAAGTTGCGATGGCCAAGTTTTGGTAGTGAACGATATGATTGGCTTAACAAAAGGATTTAAACCTCGTTTCTTACGTCAGTACATTAATTTATACGATGGAATTTTAGGCGCAGCTCAATCTTATATTAAAGATGTAAAAGCAAAAGATTTTCCAAACGAGAAAGAACAGTACTAGAAATGCCAATTACCGAAGCTGATATTTTATACGAAGATAACCACCTGATAGCTGTTAATAAACGTGCCGGGGATATTGTACAGGTTGATGAAACAGGTGATGAACCGTTAGACGAACAGGTTAAGAAATACATTGCTGCTAAATATAATAAACCAAACGGTGCTTTTTTAGGGGTTATTCATCGATTAGATAGGCCAGTAAGTGGTGTAATTTTATTTGCGAGAACGAGCAAAGCATTAGAACGGATGAATGCAATTTTCAAAAACCGTGAAGTGCGTAAAACATATTTTGCAGTAGTGCGTAACAAGCCTGCACGAGTGGAAGGGAACTTAGTGCATTGGTTGATTAAAAACCCTCAAAAAAATCTGGTAACTGCGTATAATAAAGAAGTGCCAGATAGCCAACGTTCAGAATTGGACTATAAATTAATAGGAGAGCTTGGCGGATTTTATTTGTTACAAGTGAATCCAATAACAGGACGTTCGCATCAAATTAGAGTACAACTTTCTACTATGGACTGTCCAATTGTGGGCGATAATAAATATGGATATCCACGCGGTAGCAGAAAGGGAAGCATTTGTTTACATGCTCGACAATTAGAATTTATCCACCCTGTGCAAAAAGAGCCCATTAAAATATTTGCCAAATTACCTGTTGATGGTTTTTGGGAACGATTTGAAGGGTTTAAAGTAAGTTGATTATTGGTCGATTGTTTATAGTCCATGGTCTGGATGTAGATCCTTAAGGGCTTAATCAAAACGCTCAAGCAATCAACTATTAACCATTAACTATCTAACATCTTTACTGACAGTCTACTTTGGTAAAAACAATCGACTGTCCAAAAGTTAATTTGGAAGTGTCTTTGAACATCATTTTGCCATTCTTCCCCTCAAAAACATCTCCAAAACCTTCTAATAATTGGTCACCCTTTTTTAGAAAAGCCACTTGTCTAACAGATTCCTTTCCTTCGGAATTAAATGTATATTCCGCTAATAAAGTATCACCATGAAGTTCACCTTCAACAATGCCATTGTTTTTATCTTTCTCGTATAAGTTATAGCTTAATTCGCCAGTTGTAATGTTTCCACTAGTCATTACTTTTAAGGTTGCGGTATCTTTGTCTTTTATGTAAGAATAGCAAAACTGTTGTGTTCCAGCTTGTACATTCGTATCTAATGCAACTGTGTCATTCTCCTTTTGTTCTGTTTTATTACTCTGACAAGCAAAGATTAATCCGGCAAAGCCGATTAAAAGAAAAGCTATTTTTTTCATACTCGATTTTTTAATTTAAATAGGAACAATTAATAGGGGTTAAAGTTTTGATTTAAGAAAATCTAGGCTTTTCGTCTTTGCGAAGTAGATTCTTCATCGACTGCAGCATCTCCTTCATACTTAAACAACAAGTTTATAAAACCAATTAGGAGAGATTGCCACGTCGCTACGCTTCTTGCAAAGACGCTTGGGTGAACCTGAGATTTCCTCCAAATAGAAAATCCCAGTAAAAACTGGGACTAACTAAATCAACAAAACTTATGTATAAGATTTTTAACTACCAAACGTATGTACCTACTGCACCGGCTGGTAAAGTGGTTGTTACTATTTTACTGTTGTGTTTAATGTTAAAGGTTTGTGCTGTAGCACTGGTATTAGTGACAATTAATGCTCGTTTACCATCTGTAGTCTTGAAAGCTACGTTGGCTAATGTGCTATTTAGGGTAGATCCAATTCGCACTGAACCTGGTCTAACAAATTTAGAAGCATGTGCAATAATATAATAAGCTACATTTCTGGTTACTGAAGGACTAATGGTTAAAGCGCCTAAACAAGTCGTGCAACCGCCATCTGGAGTGTGTGGATTGTAGTTTGCATCTGCTGCTAAATTCCATTCCAATACATTTCTGCTCCAATTACGAGTAGCACCAATAATTAAGGTAGAAACATGCCATTTTAAATCTTCCCCAAAATTACCTGGGCCACCCACCCATTGCTCTGTAAAATATACGTTTTTAGTTGGGTACGCATTATGCACTTGACTAAGTGCAGAAATGTTACCACCATATAAGTGGAATGCAGAACCATCTACATATGCATTGGCTGCAGGGTCTGCCAAGATAGCCATTGGGTAATCTGGTCGATCTGCATTATGATCGTATACAATTATTTTAGTAGTTATCCCTGCTGTTTGAAAAGCAGGTCCTAATGCTGTTTTAATAAAGATTGCTTGATCCGCCGCTTCCATATACATACTTGGTGTATTGCCTGGATGTAAGGGCTCATTCTGTATCGTAATGGCATCAATAGGAATACCTTGCGCTTTCATTGCTTGAATGTACTTTACGAAATACGTGGCGTATGACTGATAATATTCTGGTTTTAAACTCCCACCTTTGTAAGCATTGTTTGTTTTCATCCAGGTTGGTGCTGTCCATGGTGAGCCTAAAATTTTGATGTTTGGATTTATTGCTAAAATCTTTTTAAGGATAGGAACTAAATCTGTCATTTCTGCAGCAATAGAGAAATTATCTTGATTGACATCGGTTTGCCCTGTTGGTCTTTCGTTATACGTGAAAACATTCGCACTTAAATCTGATGCACCAATACTAATGCGCAAATAACTTACGCCAATTGCTCCTTCTTCCGTAGAAAATAATTCTTTTAATAATGCATCTTTTTCGGTAGCACCCAAACTATTTAATAAAGTAGCACTTCCACCTGTTAAGGTATAGCCAAACCCATCAATAGATTGAAATACTTGCGCTTCATCAACTTCTATCGTTGTGTTGCTATTATTTGTAGCTGTAAAGTTTAACGCTACATTTTGTTTTTGTAGCAGGGCTGATTTATCTCCAGTGGTTAACCAAAAGCTAACATCGCTCACTACTGGTGTAGTGACAGGAGGGATAATCGGGGTTCCATTATCGGTACTAGTTTTAGTTCCTTTTTTGCAAGCACATGAAACCAGAATTATGGCAAATGCTAGGGGTACGGCAGATAAGATTTTCATTTTTACTATATATTTGGATACATCCAAAATAGCAGAATTAAACCTTATTCTATAAATTATTTTTAAGTGTGAGTTCGTATTTAGCTAGAATTTTACGGTTTAACCGCAATCAAATTAACCACTATTTTAGCACCTGATTGGTATTTTAAAGCCTACTTTTTTAAAAGCTAATCATAAATTTGATACGTTAAAAAAACAATTCTTGTAGTGGTTAAATGCAGGTGGTATTTAATCCATAAGTCGCCTATGGTAATTGATTTGACCTAAATGATACCCCAAATGTGTAGCTAAATGGATAAGAAAAAACCTAGTTGTGGTTTTATTTTCAAAAACTTTTATTTCATACTCTTTTTGTAGCTCTTCTTCTTTAAGTTGATTTAATGTTTCATCTACAATTGTAATGATTTGTTCAATCATTACTACTAGTTCTGATTTTGGAATATTCTTTAATGAAAACTCTAATTCTCTATTTCTGATATATCCAGAGTTGCCAAGTTCTGCACCAATGTAAGTATTTAGATTTCCTATTAAGTGTAAACACAAGTTCCCAGCAGAGTTTTTAATATCTCCTGTGGTTTTCCAAAGATTAGCTTCATTTTTATAAGCAGCTATCTCTGCCTTTAACTTGTTTAAATCTCTATTGAAAATGGTTTTTAAATTCTCGACAATCATATACTTTTTTGTGCTTTTAACCTCTTAAAATCTTTTCCACCTTACGCCCTTTTGCTAATTCATCAACAACTTTGTCTAAATACCGAACCTGTTGTGTTAAAGGGTTTTCGATGTCTTCTATTCGGTAACCGCAAATTACACCAGTAATGAGATGTGCATTGGGATTTAGGGTAGCTTGTTGGAAAAATTCTTCAAACGTTACTTTCTTGTTAATGAGCTCCTGTAATTTTTTTTCATCATAACCAGTTAGCCATTCAATTACTTGATGCAATTCTTCTTGTGTTCTTCCTTTTCTTTCAACTTTTGTTACGTAATGTGGATAAACAGATGCAAAGGTCATTTTTTGCATACGCTCATCGTGATTATTTGTGCTGTTCATTTTGATTTAATTAATGTACTGTCATCCTGAGCTTCTCGAAGGATTTGCATTAATCTTCGACAAGCTCAGACTGACAAAATTATAGTCGGTCTAATTGTCCTTTTCTTTTTACTATGTTTTTATAATCCCACTGAATTTCTCTTGATTTTTGTAGCCAACGCTTTAAATTACTTTCTTCAACTTGGGAAGGAGCACTGTAAAAAATAGAAGCATCTTTAAATTTTTTACCTATCACATTTAATTCTTCTTCTTCAAAATCAGCTCCGCTCCAAAACATCAATCTAACACCTGCTTTTTGTTTGCTGTACCCAACAATTGGATTGCCATTTAAAAACCAAACTGGATGTGCATGCCAAATTTTACTTTCAGCTTCAGTTAGTTCATGGTTAATTATCGTTGCAAGGAGATTAGAAATCTCTTTATCAACAGCTGTTTGTTTGTCGTTGTAGGTTTGAATTTCCGAGTTCATGTTTTTCTGATTACCGCTGAAATCAAATATAAAAGAAACGGTTATCATTTTAAACCATATAAGGGATATAAGTTTTTAGTAGGGAGCCTTAGCAAGAAATATTGCTTCGTTCCTCGCAATGACGTGGTGTTAAAAGGGTGATAAAAATCTGTGTAATCTGTGGCAACCCTAAAATTTAACCGCTAAACTAGAATAATAATTAATCCCTGCTGCGGCATTAAAATATCTATTGTTTGCGGCATTTAAATCATTTCCTAAACTGTAACGCTGATTGAAAATATTGTTAATACCACCTGAAATGCTCAGCATAGCTTTGCCTAACTGTAAATTACGAATTCCTGCTTTTACATCTGCTAAATGATATTTTGTAGCAAATACAGTATTTGCATCATTTAATGGAATAGCTGAAGTATAATTATGTTGGGCAAAGAGATAAAACCCTTTCTTGAACGTAAACTCTAAACTAGTTAATAAAGTGGTATTGGGTACTCCAGTTAATTTGTTGCCTGAAAAATCTTGCGTTGCATTTTTAAAATCCTCGAACCTAAAATGACTGTACGTATAACTGCTTCGTAGTTGTAAACCATTTAAAAAGCGGTTTACGTCCGTCTGTACTAACCATCCAGAGAGCTGTACCTCTGTGCCTAGCTGTTTAGTACCGCCTGCATTAATAAAATATTCTACATCGTTTTCATTCAATCTTCTTACAATGGCATCTTGTAGATGGAAATAAAATAAGCTTCCATCAACATAAAAACGTTTATTGTTAGCTATAAAACGTAACCCACCTTCATAATTCCACCCCGCTTCTGCCTGCAAATTGTTATTAATGATATTGTCTGATGATCGAACTTCTGCTAGGGTAGGTGGAGAATATCCCTTGCTTAAGGATCCTCTTACCGTAAAATTAGCATTGATAAGATAAGAAGCTGCAAATTTAGGCATCCATCTCGTTTTAAAACTTCTCTTCTTTTCTGCGATAGCCACAGGAAACTTGCTCTGGTAATTATAATTAAAGAAGTTTAAACTTGAACCCAATTCGATTAGCAGTTTCTGATTAACATCGAAGTTGAAACGCAGAAAACCAAAATCTTGATGAGCAATCAAATCGTCTGCAGCCATTAATGCAGTTGCTACTCCTTTATTGTTGCCGTAATTTTTGATGTCGTTTTTGGTTTGCGCACTTTCCAAACCTGCTTGAATGGTATAATTAACATGCTGACTAATGGCTGCATATTCTACAAAGGTTCTTAACCCGATGGTACTTTCTTTGCGCTTTTCGTAATTGGTAATGAAAGGATTTTTGAAATCAGTAAAGGAAGTAAATAGCGCAAGCACATGTTTAAAATGTTGATTGAAACTATAACTATGTGCTAAACCTCCAAAAAAGGTTTTGTTATAAATGGCCGCTTGTTGTTGTACTGCACTTGGTAGAGTTGGAGTCGCTGGCCTAGCAGATCTTGGATTTGCTGCTAACTGTGCTGCGGTTAATCCACCTGGGGTTTCGTAGCCTAAATCACTATAAAAAAGAAAAGCTTTTACTAAACCTTTTGTACTATAGCCCCATTGATGTGCAGTTTGGATATACTTTCTTTTTAGTGCGCTGTTTTCTCGATAACCATCGCTTTGTTGATATCCTTGGGTAATGCTAAAATTATAATTTTTATACAACTGTTGTAAACTCGCTGTTTGATGCAATAATCCATATGATCCTGCAGTTAGACCAAGCTCAACTTCGTTAGTTGATTTTGAAGGAGAATTTAGCAGCACTACTCCACCAGTATTCGCACCAAATATACTTGCTTCTGGTCCTTTGTAGATTTCTATGGAGCCAATTCCTGCTACATCTAAAGCGTTGAGATACGTATTTCCACTTGCATCGGTTAACGGAAAATCATTGATATAAATTTTAATGTTCCTTACGCCAAAAGGTGAACGCAATAAACTCCCACGTAGAGATAACCGATAACTACCTGGGGATCGTTCTTCCATGCGTACACCTGGCGCCGTGTTCATACTACTCACTAATGAACTGTTTGGCTGGTTTTGAAGTTGATTGCTGTCTAACATACTTACAGCACTAACGGCTCGCAATAAAGGTTGTGGATTGTAATAGCCTTTAACTATAATTTCATTTAGTTTTTTAACGCTATCTGTTGGAATAACTTGGGCAGAAACAGAAAAGGAAAATAGTGCGGCTAAAATGGTAAGGGATGATCTTGACATAGCAATTTAAATGCTGCAATTTAAAAATTAATTGCGATTATGGATTATTGCTGCTAGTGCTAACAAGAGATAATTAAATGCAGCTTTAGGTTCTCTATCCTTTCTTTCATGCTTTTTCATCATGTTTGTCATCCTGAGCTTGTCGAAGGATCTGTCTTTTTAGCTCGCCGCCGCCATGGCTCTTTCTTTTCTCTTGATAGAAAAGAAACCATCCGAGTATGCGAGAGCATGAATACCAATAAAAATATAAAAGCTTATGAATAACATCAAGGCTTTGTATCATCTCTCGAATTAAGCGATTAAAACTTTTAGAGCGACAGAAAAAGGTCCGATGAAGGATCGAACTGTTTTCTGTCTTGGATAGTGGTTTTTGAATTTTTGAGGAGGAAGTTTAAACAAGTTGGTTTATTGTTTTTAACTGTTTGTTTGAGCTCGTGGCGAATAGCCACTCGGTTGAATGCTTTCTCCTTCGGGATGCTACAAGGCTGGTCCTGCTTTTGGGAATGGTTGTGGTTTCGGAAAGGTTGTAGAGCGTTCGTCTTTGCGAGGAGTGTAGCAACGAAGCAATCTCCTCCTGGTTGCCTATCGTAATCGTAAAGCTATAAAAGAAACCACTAAAGCATTACGATGCCCAGTCAAGCTGGGCATGACGACATGTTGTCCTGTCGGCTTGTGTCTCACCAGCCGAAAATAATATTAAATTCAATTAGTTAATTGTATAAGAAACGCCAAATCTGATTACTCGTGAATTGGCTTCCCATGGCCCACCTCCAATCATTCCTTCCATATAATTACTTAAGCCATACGAATAACCAGCATACACACCAAACTTCTGATAATTTGCTGTTAATTGAATACGTGGTCTTAGATCTGTTTTTGAGTTTTTTCTATCTCCGTCTGTAGCATATACTGTTCCATCTGCTATTTTAGCTTCTCCTTTTTCTTGTGCTTTTAAAATAAAACCTACGTCCATTCCAGCGGTTAAGTCGAGCGTTGTTTTAGATTTACCAAAACGAAAACCGAAATTAGGGTGCAGGTTTAAAAATTGGGTAGTTAACTTAGTTTCCCCGCTTGCTTTCACATATGAAGATCCTGAAGTATAAGTATAAGCGACAGGAATGTCAATTTTACTGCTCATTGCTTCGTAACCAACATCTAATCCTACTAAGAAATGATTAGCGAAAATATGTTTAGCATTGGCTGACAAACCATACACAAAACCATTTTTTTCTCCGTAAGGATTGTTGGTGTAATTATTCTCACTACCTACAATTATAAAAGAAGTTTTGGCAGCAGAGCTTCCCCCAAAAGAAAATAAGCCTGAATTGAAGGCAACAGCAACTTCGGTTTGAGCAAATGCAGCGGTTAAGGAAAATAGGCTGAATACAGTAAGTAAAATTCTCTTCATGATGAGTTATTTAGTTGGTTTCCACTATATACGCATGTAAGCTGTTAAACGCTACTCGGAAGATGAATAATTCCCATCGCCAATTGATTACACACTCCACTTGTGCCAAAGCTATTCTTGTTCTTGTTTAGGGTTTTTAAATAAGAAGTAAAGCGTCATTACAAAAGTTAAAATATAGATAATTGCCATGGCAGGGCTTTCAAATTTAAAAGTTTTAAAATCGAATTGTTTGAAAATAGTCACTCCTAAAACGATAGCAACAATGATTAATGGAAATGATAGTTCTTTTTTAGTGTTCATAAGTTGTTTTAATTAATGATTTTTGCACTTGAATCTGCTTTAAGATTTGCTATTCTTTCTTGCCATTGTTGCAATTCTTCAGGTGTCAATCTTACCCAATCTGTTACTTCTCCTATAATTTTTAATGGTGCTTGACTGCGATAAGAACGTGTAGGATTGCCTTGAAATTTTTTGTCTGTAACGTTTGGATCATTTTCAAAACTCCCAGTAGGTTCAACAATGTAAACCCGGCCATCTCCATCGCCTTTTGCTAGTTCGGCAGCAAGTCCAGCGCTATTAGGTAAAGCGGTAAAATAAATGTGGTTCATGATTACATCGGAGTAGTAATTCGAGTTGAAGCCTGCTGTAAGCAAATCACCAGGTTTTAAATCTGCTTTTGTTCCGTGGTAAAAGGGGCCTTTGTCTAAAATGTCAGTCCTATCAATTTCGCTATTGTTGTCTTTCATTCTTTTAATACACTATTTTGAATAACTATTTCTTGCCAAGTTCTTCTGCTAAACCAACGAGTAGTCCTTCGGTTCCACGAATATAGCAGAGCTTATAGGTTTCGCCATACTTAACCACTTCGCCAACAAGTTGAGCACCTTTTTTGACAAGTCTAGCTACCAGCTCGTCAATGTCTTCAACGGTGAACATGACACGTAAATAACCCAGAGAGTTTACAGGAGCAGTTCGGTGATCAGAAATAGTTTGAGGAGCGAGAAATCTCGAAAGCTCCAATCGACTGTGGCCATCTGGAGTAACCATCATCGCAATTTCTACACTTTGATCACCTAGTCCAGTAACACTACCTGCCCATTCTCCTTCAATCATGGCTCGTCCTTCAAGTTTCAGACCTATCTCTTCGAAAAAAGAAATAGCATCGTCGAGAGATTCCACAACGATGCCCATATTATCCATTCGTAGTAATTTGTTTTGTGACATAGCTTTATCTTTGATAGTTCAATAAAGTTACAGGAAAATTAGAAGGTTTAGAAGCGATTTTTCCATCCTTTCAATGCTAACCTGCTCTAAAAGCGCTTCATCATGGAAGACCACAATCAGTGTTGGGGCTTAATTACTTATCAGGTAAGCCCCATTTTTTAACTAATTCAGCATTAAGTCCGCCTTCTTTGCCATTAGGTTTTCCTTTACCTGTTTCAATATAATTTTTTAAACTGCCTTGTATATAGCTTGTCCAAGCATCGTTGCAAACTTTGTAGCACTCATATTCAGACACTAAACCTTGCCTTCAATATCCTCTGACCACCAGCCTCTGAAATTGGTAATGGAATTGAATGTGCTCGTCAGGTCTTTATCAACAGTGATAGTCGTGGTGAAACTTTTGTCTTTCATGGTGTTCATTTTAACGTTTTGATTTGAAGATGTTTTTATTTCATTGCAAGAAACTAATACAAGTAGTAAAGTAATCGCTACTAAAATTTTCATTTGAGATCCGCTTTAAGATTTTGTAGATACTGTGTCCAAGCGCTCGAACAACTCTCGTAACATTCAATTTGCGGCATTAACCCCTCATGTGTAAATGTTACTTTGGTGTGGTCGCCTTCTTTTTCAAGGTCAAAGCAAATTTTTGTACCAGCCCATTCATTTGTGTTGTTTAAAAACGACAAATTGCTTCCGGTCACCAGCCAACTAATTTTTTCATTTTCAATACGCTCTATTAATTTTTGATTGGAATAATGCACACCTTCACCTGCTCTGAAAGAAAACTCATCGTTCATAAGATGGCTTTTTCCTGCTATCGTTTCGCCAAATAAACCTACCCACCAATTTTTTGGATCCATTAAATGTGTAAAGACTTCGCTTATTTCTTTCGACGTCGTAAAGCTGTATTGAAAATTTTGATTAGCCATCGCTGTTTCGTTTTAGGTAAGTAAAACCAATTGACCTGTATGGTATTGTAAATGTGAGGTTCTAGTGATCACAATATTTAACTTGTTGCGATGAGGTTCTTTGGAAAATTCTTCTTCAGAAACGGCGGTGTGTTTTGAAAACCACTCATCTACAGTTGTTTTAGCAAATTTTTCTTGAAACATATCATTTTGTTTTGCCCACTTTGCTCTAAGTTCGGCCACAGAAGGAATTTCAGTAGCTACTTTATCTGCTTGTTTAATAAAGGGCTCATACAATTCTGGAAACATTTTTTCGCCCATATCCATCAGCCTTAGCATATCGTCATGAACGGCAATAAGATGCCCCAACAGATAAATCCCTCTGTTTTTGTCTGGTGCTATCTCTTTTTGTAATTGCTCATCACTTAAGGCAGTTAAATGTTTATTTAAATTATCAATCGACCCGTTCCATCTATCGAGTACCATTTTTACGCATAAATCACTTGTTGTCATATCTTTAAAATTTTATATATCAAAGGTAATGTCTAAAATGTAAACTTATAAGTTGCGATATAGACATTCCGAAGGGTTGATTTGGACAATTAAGTTTTCTAACTTTGTTATAAAAAAAGAGAATGAAACATTTGTCGATAGTAGTTCCTGATGAGCAAACAACCATGAGTACAATTGCTTGTATTATAGGAGTATTCCAAGTCTTTGGTGCAGCGAATAACTATGTAGTTAGCAAGGGCGAAGCGGCAGTTTTTAAAATCGAATTGATTGGCGCTACAAAGAATGACTTTTTAGACAACAACTTACTTTCCATTAAACACCAATTCGCTATTAATGAAATAGATAAAACCGATCTTATTCTCATTCCAGCATCGTCCATTCGTAGTTATGATACGGCTACTAAAAATAATAAACTATTAATCGATTGGCTCACAAAGCAGTATACGCAAGGCGCAGAAATAGCAAGTATGTGCGCAGGCAGCTTTATGCTTGCCTCTACAGGATTGCTTGCAGGTAAAACCTGTTCTACGCATTGGGCTTTAGCTGAAAATTTTAGAGAATTGCATCCTGATGTAAACTTGCAAACGGATAAACTGATTACTGATGAAAACGGAATGTATACTAATGGCGGTGCGTATTCATTTTTGCATTTGCTATTGTATTTGGTCGAAAAGTTTTATGGAAGACAAACTGTTATTCATTGTGCCAAATATTTCCAGATTGATTTAGACAGAAATTTTCAAGCTGAGTTCTCAATTTTTAATGGTCATAAAAAACATAGTGACGATGCAATTTTAACGGCACAACAATTTATCGAAGAGAACTATCAAACTAAAATCTCCATTGAAAAATTAGCGTCCAACTTAAACATTGGCAGAAGGAACTTTGACCGCAGATTTATTAAAGCAACTGGCCTTACGCCTCTTGATTATTTACAACGCGTAAAGATTGAAGCAGCAAAAAAGATGTATGAGACCACTCGAAAAACAGTGAATGAAATCATGTATGAGGTAGGTTACAATGATGCAAAAGCCTTCCGAGAAGTTTTTAATCGTATAACTGGTTTGTCGCCTTTAGATTATAAATCAAAGTACAACAAAGAAAGTAGGGTATCGGTGATGTAGTGTGTTTTATAAATATTTACAAGAAGTAAGAACGAATTATTTCTTTTTATAGTAGGTCGTTTTTTTATCTCCAAATTTTTCTATTAGTCCATTTTCGAAACCATTTTTTAAGTCTCTACTTGCAGTTGCGGTTGATATTTCTGAGTGAAGTTTGATGTAATCTTTGCGAGTAAATTTTTCAGCATAACTTTCCAAGAAAACCCCCAACCTTTCTGTTTCATTCAATCTTCTTGTTTCATTTTCTAACAATTCATCAAAGGATTGATCTATTATATTTAACATAAATTCTATAAATCGAGTTGATTTCCCTTCTTTATCTGAAGTTGAAAGTGCGTTGTAATAATCATTTTGATTTTTTGAGATCAATGTCTCAAAAGGTAAGAATTCGAATATGGGAAACTCGCTCATCAGTATAGCGGTTTGCCATAATCTCCCCATTCTTCCATTGCCATCCATAAAAGGATGGATGAATTCTATTTCGTAATGAAAAACACAACTTTTTAGTAGTGTTAATTCGGATTTGTCTTTTAGATAACAAAATAAATCACTCATTAAATAGTTTAAATTAGAAAATGGGGGTGCAATATGTTCAACTTTAGCGCCTTTTACTATTCCAACTCCTTTAGTTCTGTATTTTCCAGGATCTAAAACCAGCCCATTCATGAGCAGTTTATGGGCCTTTAGAAAATCCTTTTCTGAATTGTATTTGAAATTTTTTAGTTCTTTATAAACTTCAAGAGCATTTAAAACCTCTTTAATGTCTTTTTCAGGTCCAACAACTCTTTTATTATCAATAATAGAGGTTATTTGCTCTTCTGAAAGTGTGTTTCCTTCAATGCTAAGTGAAGAATGAATGGTCTTAATTTGGTTCTGTTTCCTAAGCTTAGGATTTTGTCTTACCAAATGTTTTGCATTTACTTCACCTATCTTTTGAGAGATGGAGGTGATTAATTTTAATATTTTTGACGTTATCTCGTATGGAGGATTCATTTTGATACTATCATTTGATACTATCAAATATACAATAAATTATAAATCATAGTGATGAAACGTGGAGGTGTTCATCTAGTATTGCACCTAACTAGTTACCTCTCAATTTATTTTTGCTCTGCCCATCTATTTCTCCTCCCTTCTTACTAACAAAATTTCTTCATTTTCTAGGGGTAGATATCCTTGTTCGTAACAAAAGAAATAAATCTGACCTTTTTGAGTGGAGTACGTGTGAGTATGATAAGTAAAATCGAAACCTTTACGCAGTAATGCTTCTCGCTTCACTTTTATTTTCCCATCTGGATTTTTGGTTTTAAGAATAGCTCTATTCTTTTTTAAAACCCGATTAACCTCATTTACAAAACTGTTGTCCTCAGTTCTTATTCGGTTATTGTAATGTGTGCGACATTGATCGTCGCAGAATTTTTTATCAGCCCTGCCATTAATAACAGCATTGCAGTCTAGACATATACGTTCCATACTGTTTTTGTTTTAATGGGATGATGTTTAAAGCTACACAAAAATATCAAACCAAAGAATTTTAAGATTTTTTATTGGAGCCTCTCCTTAGGAATGAAGGCTGATTAGCCTGTTTAAACGATTATACACGCTTATAACTGTTTAAAATCCGACTAGATTTTTTGGGTGTTTGCACCTTTGTACTGTCGGTAGTCGTGGTGACTACTGTTCGTTAAAATAATTTAGAACTTAATTTTTAAGATGATGGAAAATGTAGTAAACAAAGTAGTATTAAGCGGTTTTGCAGGTGGCGATGCAGAGGTTAAAACAGTAAGCGGCAACAGCAAATTGGCTCGTGTAAATATGGCAGTAAACGAGAGTTATAAAAATGCGGCAGGAGAAGAAGTGAAAAAAACACATTGGTTTTCTTTAACTTTTTGGGGTGCAAAGGCAGACATCGCAGAACTAAAAATTAAAAAGGGTACACGTTTCTCCATAGAAGGTAGATTACAGAACAATAACTATGAGGCTAAAGACGGTACAAAACGGTATACCACAGAAATAGTAGTGGAAGAAATACTATTCAAAGAAACACAAGTGGTAGGTTAGTTTTAATCGAGATACACTTGCTATTGTTGTAGTAAGTGTATTCTTTTGACTATATACTTATGATACGTCAATTTAAACCCTATGAGCAAATATTCTTCAAATGATAGCTATTTTTCTACTTTAGCTACTTTTTCTTTTAGTTCTTTAATTTCTTCCAATAATTATCTAAAAAACTAACCTCCAATTAAACACATTTTCAACTTCGCCAACCTTTTCGAAGTGGTTTCTTTCTAGTATGCCAAATGATGCAGGATTGTCTTTTGCGGTTTGGGCAAAGATAGATTTCACATTTTCTTGGCTTTTTGCCCATTCAATAATACAAGCAACGGCTTCAGTCATGTAGCCTTTTCCTCTAAACTCTTCGTAGGTGCCGTAACCAATTTCGATTTCTCCGTTTTCATCGGGCTCACCTACAAAGCAGATGTCACCAATCATTTTGTTTTCGGCTTTTAGAATGAGAGTCCACAACGTGGAGAATAAATGGTTTTTACCGGTATCAGCTACATTTGGTAAGATGGTTTCTTCTAAAGCTTCTTTTAACGCTGCGGAGATTATTTTATGCGTAGGATTTAACTTTAACTCTGCCTCTAACGAATTGTCGTTTTTAATGTATTTTACTAATTGGTCGTGAGTGAGGGGTTGTAGAATGAGGCGTTCGCTTTCGATCATAGTGTTTTAGTTCCAAATTTCGTTTTGACTGGTCAGAATTAACGGCATGCCGTCTGTAACCATAATCGTATGTTCATGTTGCGCTACAAAACCACCTCTGTTGCCCACTAATGTCCAGCCATCTTTTTCTGTGTTGGCTATGGTAGATTTGGTGGAGATAAACGTTTCTACTGCAACGGTGGTGTTTTTTCTAAAACGTTCAAAGTTATAGCGGTCTTGAAAGTTGGCAATTTCATGCGGTTCTTCGTGTAAACTTCTGCCCACACCATGTCCAGTTAAATTCTTAATTACAGTATACCCTGATTTCTTTGCTTCTGTTTCAATTAGTTTGCCAATCTCAGAGATTTTAACGCCCCCTTTAATTTGGTTGATGGCTTTCTTTAAAATGTTTTTAGAAGCAGTCACTAACTTTTGGTACTGGTAAATATCTTCGCCCAATACAAAAGAACCGCCATTGTCCGACCAAAAGCCATCTAATTCTGCAGAAACATCAATGTTAACTAAATCACCTTCTTTAAATATTTTCTGCTCGCTCGGTATACCATGGGCAATTTCATTATTTACGCTAATGCATGTCCAACCAGGGAAGTCGTAAGTTAAACGTGGAGCAGATTTAGCACCTAAATCATTTAAAATGCCACCGCCAAAATCATCTAATTGTTTGGCTGTCATGCCTGGTTTTACATATGCTCTCATTTCTTTGAGTGTAATGGCTACGGTATCACTTATTTTTTGCATTCCTGCAAGCTCTTCGGCGTTGGTTATCGACATCTTTTTAAAGTTTGAATAAAGATATGGCTTTTTCTAAAATTTCATCCCTACCTTCTTTGATACCTTTAACGGTTGGCTTTACTACTATGTTTGGTACAATCCCAATTCTTTGTGTTTCTCTACCATCGGGATAATACACGCCAATTTGTGTATAGCTCGAGCTAATTCCTCCTGGAAAGACAATTGGCATGCCCACACTGCCATCTGCTCCAGCAGTTTGACTGCCAATAATCACTGTGTTTGGTCGTGTACGTAAGGCCATTACTGATAATTCGGCTAAACTTTGGGTTTCTTCGTTAATCAAAATGATGACTTTGCCTTTGTAATTGTCTGTCCTAACTGTTCCTATTCTGGCTTGTGCCATATATTCGTCAGACATATAGGTGAATAAACCAGGTGTTTCAGTGCTTCCTTGTGTATATCTGGCAATGTCCATTGGTTTGGTAAATAAGTATTTTCCAATTTCCCAAGCAAAGTCTGTTGGTTTAGGATAGGTGCGCATATCAATAATTATCCCTTTGGCTTTCATGGCTAAGGGCATTACCGATTTTAAACGTGTGCCCAACCTGCCAGGATGAAAATAAGCGATATCGTTTATCATTTTAAAGCCTGTATCGGTTGCTACAGGTTTTTTATAATTGGTTCGGTTATATGGATAACATTTTAAGGTTGTAGCCGCCGTTTTGTTATCTCTAAGGTAAGTTACTTTCATCACGGTATCGTTTGTCCTTAAAAACAGTTGCGCCATTTTTCTCAATTGAGTAGGGTAGTTGGATGCCGACATGTACGGTAATTTTTCCTTAATTAGCTGCGCTACTGGAACTGCATTAATGGTTTGAATAACATCTCCTCTCTTTAAGGAATTGATACCAACAATTTCATCATCACTGTACGTAACTACTGGGGCATTATTTACAAATACAATTTCAATGTTTGGCTTCAGTGCGCCATAAAAAGGTCTGAAAGCATTGTCGAAAGGAGAAAGATCCGAATGTGAATCGCTAATCTCTGCCACTAGAGCCGCTGCGGTAAGCTTGTATTCCAGTTCATCTTTCGCGGCTATAAATTTTGGAATGTATTCTTTTAAGATATTTCCCCAAGGTTTATTGGTTAAGTTTCTATAGGGAGCAAAATATTCTATATCGCTCCAAAATCTAAATAAGCCTAACAGTCTGTAGCCATCATCTGGATATTTAAAATTACGGTATGGATCTTCGTTTTTAAAAACCGGCACAGGAGTTTCGGCATCATATAATTTCACATAGTAACTCTCTTCGGTTCTATCCGCCAGTTTGATTTGATTAATCTGGTCAATTAATTTTTTACTCAATCCGGAAGTAGTAACCCAGTCGAAATTGGGTTGGTATTTAATAGATGCAGCAGGAATTACTTTTGGCGTAGCTGTTTTAAATGTACCAAGTGCAGTTATCCAGTTCGATAATACCTCATTTCGGTCTGCATCGGTTTTTACAGCCAGTATTTTGGGAACAATTCTAAAGAGTTCAAAATCCCAATTGTAATTCCCTTTGGCGATAGCCGGATGATGGTATTTTAAAAAACTCCAGACTTTGCCCAACACGGCTAAATTTGTGACTTGTATGGGCGTTATGTTTTTTAAACTTAGGTTTGAACCAGTCGTAAACTTTTTATCTAAAGTGGCTTTAGGTTTTTCTTTTTCGGTCGGATTTACAGTTTGAGCATTCGCGGTAACGACAAAAAGTAAAAGGAGTATGGTGAGGAGTTTTGTTTTCATAACGGTGCTTTTTAAGTTGACGACCTTACTAAGAAAATGGTTGCATCCAGTTAGCAACAGTTTACTAAGATAGTTTAGTCTTCATCAAAACCAAATTAACACTACAATGGCATTAAATTCATTGGTTTATTTTATCTTTAGGCGATTTTAGCCAATCGGGTAAAATCTCAATCAAAATTAATATTAATAACCAATATCATATGTCAACTACATCAAAAATTATCTACACCAAAACAGACGAGGCGCCAATGTTGGCTACGTATTCCTTATTACCTATTGTTCAGGCTTTTACCGCTTCGGCAGGTATTGATGTAGAAACTAGAGATATTTCATTGGCAGGAAGAATTTTAGCCAACTTCCCAGAGTTTTTAAAAGAAGATCAAAAAATAGGCGATGCCTTAGCTGAATTAGGTGCATTGGCAACCACGCCAGAGGCGAATATTATTAAATTACCAAATATCTCTGCTTCAATTCCACAATTAGTTGATGCGATTACAGAATTACAAGCGCAAGGCTATGCATTGCCAAATTATCCTGATAATGCACAGAGTGAGGAAGAAAAAGCCATTAAAGCGAAATACGGTAAAGTATTAGGTTCAGCAGTAAATCCTGTTTTACGTGAAGGTAACTCGGATAGAAGAGCGCCAAAAGCGGTTAAGAATTATGCAAAAGTAAATCCACACTCGATGGGTGCTTGGTCGGCAGATTCTAAAACTAGAGTAGCAAGCATGAGTGAAGGTGATTTTTACGGTTCAGAGAAATCTTTAACCGTTGCAGAACCTACTCAATTTAAAATAGAATTTGTAGGAGAAGACGGTGCGGTAACCGAATTAAAAGGTTTAGCTAATTTAAAAGCAGGTGAAGTAATTGATAGCTCTGCGTTAAGTCTTTCGGCATTGAAAGCATTTGTAGCGAAAGAAATTGTGGCGACTAGAGCAGCTGGAACGTTATTGTCTGCGCATTTAAAAGCAACGATGATGAAAGTTTCTGATCCGCTTATTTTTGGTGCAATTGTAGAAGTGTACTTTGCAGATGTATTTACAAAATATGCAGATTTATTTAAAGAACTGAATGTGGATACCAGCAATGGTTTAGGTGATGTGTATGCAAAAATAGCTGGCAACCCTAAACAAGCTGAAGTAGAAGCGGATTTAGCAAAAGCTATAGAAAATGGTCCGGCATTAGCCATGGTAAATTCTGATAAAGGCATTACGAATTTACACGTACCATCGGATGTAATTGTAGATGCTTCAATGCCTGCTATGATTCGTACTTCTGGTCAGATGTGGAACAAAGACGGAAAACCTCAAGATACGATAGCTTTAATTCCTGATCGTTGTTATGCTGGCGTATATACTGCGACAATTGACGATTGTAAAAAACATGGTGCTTTTGATGTAACTACCATGGGTTCTGTGCCTAATGTGGGTTTAATGGCGCAAAAAGCTGAAGAATACGGTTCTCACGATAAAACTTTCCAAGCAAAAGCAAATGGTACTATTCGTGTAACGGATGCAAGCGGAAAAGTTTTCTTCGATCAGAAAGTAGAAAAAGGCGATATTTTTAGAATGTGCCAAACTAAAGATGCACCAATTCAAGATTGGGTAAAATTAGCTGTAAATAGAGCTCGATTATCAGCTACACCAGCAGTTTTTTGGTTAGATGAAAACAGAGCACACGATAGAGAAATCATCGCGAAAGTGAAAAGGTATTTAGCTGATCACGATACTAATGGATTGGATATTCAAATTCTTGCACCAATAGAAGCGACTAAATACACCTTAGAAAGAATTAGAAAAGGACAAGATACCATCTCAGTGACCGGTAACGTGTTACGTGATTATTTAACAGATTTATTCCCGATTTTAGAATTAGGAACTTCTGCAAAAATGTTATCTATCGTTCCGTTAATGAATGGTGGTGGTTTGTTTGAAACTGGCGCTGGTGGTTCTGCTCCAAAACACATTGAGCAGTTTATAGAAGAAGGGTATTTGCGTTGGGATTCATTAGGTGAGTTCTTGGCTTTACAAGCTTCGTTAGAGCATTTATCACAAACACAAAATAATGCCAAGGCGCAAGTTTTAGCAGATGCCTTGGATGAAGCAAATGCAAAATTCTTAGCGACTGATAAATCTCCAGGCAGAAAACTAGGAACGATTGACAATCGTGGTTCTCATTTTTATTTGGCTTTATATTGGGCAGAGGCTTTAGCCAATCAGACAAAAGACGCCGATTTAAAAGCGAGATTTACTCCGCTTGCAAAAGCATTAACCGAAAATGAAAGTAAAATAGTTGACGAGTTAATCGGTGCACAAGGTAAGCCACAAAACATTGGCGGTTACTATCATCCAAATAATGACTTAGCAAGTAAAGCCATGCGCCCGAGTGAAACATTGAATAGGACGTTGGAAAGTTTGTAAGATTTACTTGCTTAAAAAATACAAGCCCATTTGCATTCGCATTTGGGCTTTTTTATGGTGTGGCACTTTTATCATTTTTAGTTCATCATCTTTAAAGGAGATGTATACTTAATTTTTTATTGTTTTAAATACGGATTTAGTTATTGAAGGTCCCTAAAAGATGATTTTTTGTAGGTAATTGAATGATTAGGTTTGCTAATTAATTTAATGCTAACAAAAATGAAAAAAAATATTCTTTATAGTTTAATTGTCCTAGTAGGTTTATTTACTGCCTGTAAAAAAGGTACTGACCCTAAACCAGTTGATCCTATTGTAGATGCTGATCCTTACAAACATTATCGCCCAATCGAGGTAGCAGGTGATGATGGTACAATAAGTAAATATTCTTATAATACTGCCAATCAGGTTATAAAATTGGATTATTTTGAAAAGGACAACAATGTAACTAAATTAATCAGCTCGCAAACATTCTCTTATACAAATGGTAAGCTTGCTCAGGTTGTTCAAGAAAACGCCACGGCGACAAAATACATAAGTGACTATAAATATCAAGGGAATACAGATATTATCGAAAGCTCTTCTTCTAATGGTATTGATTATTCAAATCCTACGAAACCGGTTATCACTTCAACAAATAATAGCGATTACAGCTATTTAAGTGGAAAAATCTCAAAGTCTACCATAAAAGATGTTAATAATATTCCTGTAATAATTGCTAATTATACTTTTAGTATGAAAGGAGAAAACCCATTTGTAACAGTAGACTACGTTCCACAAGCGGTAAATGGAATTCCTGCAAATCCTCCATATAGTGCAACGACAGAGTATTATAAAGATGTAATTAATCCAGTTTCCTATTTCTTTTCATATTCTACAAGCCTAAGCAAATTTATAACGAAAAGCGAAACATTTAGTTTAAGTCCGAATTCAACTTATAACCAAACCTATGAATTAGATAACCTTGGCAGAATAAAAACTATAAGTACAATTAATCCTACAACTAATAGCACAATTAAAACAACTTATACCTACGAAAAATATTAACATAATTTAGTAGTTTAATACTACTTTCCTTTAAAGTACAAGCCCATTTGCATTCGCATTTGGGCTTTTTTATGCTTATTAAAAAATCAACTTATACCCTTGCCCTCTAAAGTTTAAAATAGCAATGGAAGGATCTTGTTTTAGGTATTTCCTCAGCTTTGTGATAAATACATCTAGACTTCTTCCTGAGAAATAATCATCATTTCCCCAGTGTGTTAAAAGTAGTTCTTGACGTGAAACTATTTGTTCATGATGGTTTTGCAAAATGTTTAATATTTCTGCTTCACGAAATGTAAGTTGTCTTTTGGCTCCCTTATGCACCAAAACTCCTTCAGGATAATGGAATACATATTCTCCAATGGTAAATGGACCTGTTTTTTTAAGATCAATAGGTCGAGTATTTACCATTCCCAATAGTGATTTTATTCTAATCACTAATTCCTCCATGCTGAAAGGTTTTTTAAGGTAATCGTTAGCACCACTTTCAAATCCATTCACCACATCTGTAGCTAGTGATTTTGAAGTTAAAAACAATGCAGGGGTAGTCAAATCTTTTAAACGTATTTTCTTCAATAATGAAAACCCATCCCCATCTGGCAGCATGACATCCAAAATGAGTAGATCAAACATAGTTGACGCATGTGCTTGCAAACTTGCTGCAACGGTAGTTACATGAACTATAATAAAACCTTTGCCCTCTAAACTTTCTTTGATAATCTCAGCAAGAGCTGGCTCATCTTCTACAAAGAGAATTTTTACTTCACTCATAAAGGCCATCCTAATTTTAATTCAGTTCCATTTTGGTTGCTGATAATGGTGTACCAACCATGGTGTTGATCCATGATTTGCTTCACGTAATTTAGGCCTAATCCATACCCTTTTACTACTGCAGAATGCTGCTGTTTGGCTCTGTAGAATTTTTCAAAGACAAAAGGTAAGTCAGATTTCACAATGCCTGGACCATTGTCTTTAAAAGCGGTAATGAGATAGCCCGAATCTGCCAATACATTAACGTCAATTTCTACTTCATCTCGCCCATATTTAATGGCATTGTCTATAATGTTAGCTACTGCATGTTGAAATTGAGATTTATCTGCAAGTATTTCTATAATTCCAGTGTTATTTTTAAACGTAATTTTCACATCCTTTTCAGAAAGACTGTAGATATCAATAATTTCTTTGAGGATTGCTTCAATCTCGATTTTCTCTTTTTTAATCCTATAGTTCTCTGTATCGTACAAAGAGATTTTTAATATTTTATCAGTGAGTTCACTAATGCGTTTTAGCTCATTTTTAGCATGCTTTAAATAACGGGTTGCTTTTTCCTCATCTTGTCGTACAGATTGATTATTCAAAGCCTCAACAGCAAGCATAGTTGTCGCAATTGGGGTTTTAAATTCATGTGTAATATTACTGATGAAGTCATTTTTTATCAAGGATAGCTTTTTCTCTTTTCTTAGGCTTTTTAATAAATAATACAAACAAAAAGCAATTAAGAATACCAAAAATATAGAGCTAAATAGAATTAACCACATATTTGATAGAATGTATGGAAATGGATCTTTAAACATGACCCGTACATAATTTTGTCCTGGATTATGCTTATAAGTAGGAAGTGAACGTGTAATAACAGGATACTTTTTTAATAACGCTTGACTAAAAGTGCTACTATTGGTTGTACTATCTTTTTCCCTTGCGTAAAAATTATACTTTACAAAAATTGATCTATCAGCAAGATATTTAGTTAAAATTGGTCGCAAATTCGCGGTATCAAATTCTATTTTGTTGGTAAGATCTACCATGTATTTGCCTAACTCCTGCGTTCTATAATATACGATGTGGTTATTTAGATCTTCATTTCTAAGTAACTCAGAAAACCTTTGGGCAATAATATTGGTGATCTGTTTTTTATTCTCTTTGTTAATCAAAATATCAACATCATGCAGAGAGAAAGAACTTGAGAACTTATCTTTTGGCCTTTTTGTTTCGCCAACTTCGTAAATAACCTTGTTATCTTTTTTGTCGAGCCTGCTTGTAATAGTGAACAAAGTGGTATCTAACAGTTTTCTTTTTAAAATCTGTTGAATGCGATCGGCCCTAAGGCTAAATTCTTTTTTAAATGCATCTTCAAAAGCAAGGTTTACCTCTTTTTCAAAATTTTGCTTTGTACTCTTGTAGTATTTGCTAATCCAATAAACTTGTAGCCCTAAAAGGATAAGCATGGCTGTAAAGCAAAGTGCAGGGAGTAATTGATGTTTTTGCCGCATGTTCAAATCTAATCATAAAGCCCATTATTATTCAGCTGTTAACATAATATAACATTGCATAACATGCGGTTAACTCTCTTTTAATTCAACAATAATCACATTTGTATCGAAGAAAATAAACTTAAAATTTATGAAAAAGATACTTACTTATGTGTGTTTCCTGTTTCCATTTCTTGCTTTTGGACAAGGTATGGTGCTTAAATCTGGAGATCAGTTTCCTAACATTCCGATTAATCAGATCATAAATGCGCCTGTTAAGAGCGTTAATCTGAATGAAAGCAAGGATAAAAAGTTTTACATCTTAAATTTCTGGGGGACATGGTGCAGTCCTTGCATACCAGAAATGGATGAGTTGACTAAACTACAAAAGGCTAATGCTAATAAAATACAGGTCATTGCTATTTCTGATGACGATCCCCTAAAACTCCAAAAATACCTTAAGAATAAGCCCACTTCAATTTGGCTATCAACTGATACGAGTTATCTTTTATACACTTTATTTAATTTGGCCTCAGTAAGTCAGTCTGCTATTGTAAACGCTGATAAACAAATTGTTGCGGTAATGAAAACTCATACTATTACGCAAGGTTTATTAGATAGTTTGTATGCAGGGAAAAAGATTGTGTCTAATGCTAATGTCAAGGAAAAACCTGTAAATACATCTGAAGACATTTTTGCAGTGGATTCTACACTTGCTTCAAATTTTACAGTACGTAGTTATATGATTGGTCAACGATCAATGGGGAAAAGATATGGCGGGAAGAGTGTTTTTGCAAAAAGAAGACGAAGCTTTGTCAATACAGGGATAATCTCTATGTATAAAGATGCGTATAATATCGTATCCAGTAATCAAATTATATATGAAGTTGATGAGAAAAAACTTGATAATTATGAGGATAGGAATAATTTATATTGTGTAGATATTTTAGTTAAACCAGAAGAGAAAGATAGTTTGAATGTTATTTTACAACAAAAATTAAATGCTATTTTACCTGTAAAAGCGAGAATTGAATACAAAACTATTCCAGTGTATGTATTAACGGATAATGGGTTTAAACTGCCATTGTCTACTAAAGAAAAGAGTTATGGTTTTAGTGGGCGAGGCTATGAGGGCGAAGCGGTTACTATTGATGATTTTGCTAACGATTATTTGAGCAATGAGCTCTCACTTCCTGTTGTTGATGAAACCAACTTAAAAGGTAAATTTGATATTAAAACTGCTATAGAAATGCGAACGCAAGCAAATGTGATAAAATCTATCGAAGCACTTGGATTAAAAATTGAAAAGCAGGAACGTAAAATGAGAATGATGGTGTTGTATTAATTTCAAACAATTGCTCTGCTCATTTCGTTATATTTATATATTAAATGAAAAGATTATGAGCGAAAATTCAAACAACAATCCGCAAAAAGCCACAGATAAATTGCATCCAAGCGATCTAGGAGAAACTAAAGATTTTAACGATTTATCTTTTGATGAAGAAAAACAAAGCTATGAGTATGATGTAAAAGGCGATGATAAAGACTATGATCATCCAATGCCTTATGAAACTGTAGCTACTGGTTCTGTAGATGATAATTCTACTTTTGATGAGGCTAATCCTTATGTGGGCGATGAATATGCGACTGATCAAGAAAAAGTGAACGACAAACTAGAAGAACTAGGTATGCACGTTGACAATACTGGAGATAGCGTATTGTTAAGTCCCGAAGATGAGATTTTGTCAAGAACAGAAGAAGATTATCGAGATGATTTGGACGAAGAAGGCTATCCTAAAAATGATGCGCCGAATAGCAATTAGCAGTTAGCAATTTTCAGTAGATAGTTTTGGAAACTGAGAGTTGTGAGTTGAAAACTGATTATGGGTTAATATCTAAGTTAAAACGTCTTCGCATTTCTTCCAGTTGAGGGTTTTTTTCTACCATGTAGCTATATTTATCTTTATTGGTATAGATGCGTTTCTTCTGTGTGTTTTCTGCTCGTTTTGAAACTATTTGTAAATCGAAGTTTTTTAATGCTGTGCGAAGAAAGTTTAGCAGTTCAATCTTTTCATCTTGAAGTGTGCTTTCTAAGGCTAAATTCTCAACCAATACTGTAATTTCTGTTCCATTTAAAATTGGATCATTATTCATTAAAGTATACAGATGAATTTTATCTGCATCTTTCGCTTTTTGTGTATAAATTTTCCAGAAGTCTAAAAACTGCTCTTCTGTAAACTCTTGTTTTTCATTCCCAGTTACGTATTGCGGCCCTTTATCTTCTTCGCCATTGGCAACACGCTCTAAATCTGTAAGTGATGGAATTAAAGAGGTTATTTTAGTGGTATGAAGTGGTTGAATTTTAATCGAGCCAGTAGATGGTTTATGTACTGAAGGTGTTTTAGGAATTTGAACAGGAATCTCTGTAGGTAAAGCAACATCTAAATGATCTGGTAAATCTTGCAAGTCTTCTTTATCAAGAAAATCTTTTAAATCATCAATAGTAGCGCTTTCAATTAAACTCTCTGATTTTCCAACTTCTTGACTTTCCGACTTTCGGTCTTCCTGACTTTCAGTCTTCCGAACTTCAGGCTTTTCAGACTTAATTAAAGTTTTTTTTTTATCCTGATCTAAGTCAGTTGCTTTAGGTTGTTGTGCTAATTGTATCACCGATGGAATGTGACACATTTTAATTAAGGCCAACTCAACTTGCAGACGCTGATTTTTACTGTTTTTGTAAGTTAAATCGCATTGGTTAGCTAAATTTAAAGCTGTTAAGATAAAACCAAGATCAGTTAATTTACTTTGAGCTAAATATTTCTGTTTGATATTTTCACTTACCTCAAGCAATTGCAACGTCTGACTGTCCTTACCCACTAATAAGTTCCTAAAGTGGCTTGCTAAACCATTGATGAAGTTATTGCCATCAAAACCATTATTTAAAACTTCATTAAATAACAATAATGTCTGACTTACATCGCCATTGCTTAAAAAATCAACGAGCTTAAAATAATAGTCGTAGTCTAGAATATTAAGGTTGTCAATTACTGCCTTGTAAGTTAAATTTTTGTTGGTATAACTTACAATTTGATCAAACATAGAAAGCGCATCGCGTAAACCACCATCTGCTTTTTGTGCGATAATGTGTAAACCATCACTATCTACAGAGATATTTTCTCTTGTAGCAATTTTGTTTAAATGGTTCGCAATGTCTTCTACTTGTATACGATTGAAATCAAAAATCTGACAACGAGATAAAATAGTAGGCAAAATCTTATGCTTCTCTGTAGTTGCTAAAATAAAGATAGCATAAGAAGGAGGTTCTTCTAATGTTTTAAGAAACGCGTTAAACGCATTTGCCGAAAGCATGTGCACCTCATCAATAATATAGATTTTGTATTTACCTGCTTGTGGTGGGATGCGTACTTGCTCAATTAAACTTCTAATGTCATCAACAGAGTTGTTAGAAGCAGCATCTAATTCATGGAAATTAAAAGAATGACCAGTTTGAAAAGAAACACAACTTTCACAAGTTCCACATGCTTCTTGTTCGGGTGTAAGATTGGTACAGTTAATGGTTTTTGCTAAAATACGAGCGCAAGTAGTTTTACCAACTCCACGTGGGCCACAAAACAAAAATGCTTGAGCCAACTGATTATTCTTAATGGCATTTTGTAAAGTGCCCGTAATATGCTGTTGCCCAACTACGGTTTCGAACGTAGCTGGACGATATTTACGTGCCGAAACAATAAAATTTTCCATCGCAACGAAAATAGGAATTTTTTAATTGTTGTAGGGATTGAAAATTGAAATGTTGAAAAGTTGAATAGGAAGGTGAAATCATAGTTTAAAATTGAGTACCTAGTTTTAGGTATTTTTTAAAAATACGTAGTACTACGGATAAATTATTGAGAATTGATGCCGATTTTTGTAGTAAATATCTCCCATGGAAAAACTAATTGAATTTTTAAAATTAATAGGTGGGTTTGTCGTTTACCTTTATAAGGTAGCTAGATAAATCAATCTAATCGGATAAATAATGGCTGAATAATTACATCTCATTTTGGTCATTATTGTAACTATGGGTATAACTTTTTAGTCTTAAGAGTAAAAGCCCTAAAACATGAAAAGAAAATTACTATTGGCACTGCCACTCTTAGTATTAAGTATAGGTGTAAATGCTCAAGTTGACACTGTAAATGCTAAAAACAAGAAATTATTACTTCAGAATTTAAAAGAAGGAACCAATACTTATTTAGTTTATATGACAGATTCTTTAATGGCGAAGAGGAGTATTGGAGACATGTGGAAAAGAACAACCAAATTGACTACATTTCATCAGCAACAAGTAGTAGAGTTTAAGTGGGAATGGATGCATGCTGATACTTCGTTTGCTACGATCATTAATATCTGCGATAGTAGGACTTTGGCGCCAATTTATAGGCATGGAAATTATAAGGGCAGGGGAGTTTTTGCTTATGATTATAAAGACGGTTTCATGTTGCCAACAGATACTGTGAAAAATAATTTGGCAATAAAAAAGGGAAAGGTTCAATTAAATATTCCAATCATAAGCTGGGAGTTAGACCTAGAAACCTATGCTTTATTGCCAATTAAAAAAGTAGGGCAAAAATTCGATATCTCATTTTTTGATCCAAATGAAGCCAAACCAAGTTACCACAGATATGAGGTAGTTGGTAAGGAGGACTTAGCGCTAAATAACGAGGTAAAAATAAAATGTTGGTTGCTTAAAATTAATTATACACCAGATAGTTTTGCTACGTTTTGGTTAACTGAAAGGAATAAAGAAGTGATTAAAATGCAAGAATATTTTAAAGGTAAATATAGAATTAAGGTGTTGCAATATTAAGTCCGAAAACATTCAGTTCTGAATTTCTAACTTTTTCCACTTGAGGACATATGTTTTTCTCTCTAACATTTTGATTTTAAGAATTATCTCACTACATTTGCAACCCGTTTTAATAGCGGATAATAAATTATAAATCACTTTAAAAAACAATGATGAATCAGTACGAAACTGTTATCGTTCTTACCCCGTTGTTATCAGAAGATGTTGCGAAAGAGGCTTTAGCTAAATTCAAAGGCATTATTACTGATAGCGGAGCCGAAATTATCGCAGAAGATAATTGGGGTTTGAGAAAATTAGCGTATCCGATTGAAAAAAAAGCAAGCGGATTTTTCCACCTTACAGAATACAAAGCTGAAGGGGAATTAATTAACAAGTTAGAGTTAGAATTGAAACGCGACGAGCGTGTTTTACGTTTCTTAACTGTAAGATTAGATCGTCACGCGATTGCTTACAGCGAGAAAAAACGCAGTGGAGCTTTTAACAAAAAACCTAAGAAAGAGGAGGCTGGAGCATAATGGCAAAGGATCAAATACAATATGTTACCGCTCCAAAAGTGGACGATAATAGAAAAAAATACTGCCGTTTCAGAAAAAATGGTATTAAGTATATCGATTACAAAGACGCAAACTTCTTGTTAAAATTCATCAATGATCAAGGTAAAATTTTACCTCGCCGTTTAACTGGTACTTCATTGAAATTTCAACGTAAAGTGGCTCAAGCGGTTAAACGTGCACGTCACATCGGTTTGTTACCATTCGTTACTGACCAATTAAAATAAGCGCAGAGAAATGGAAATTATTTTAAAGCAAGATATCAAATCACTAGGTGAGAAAGATGATATCGTTACGGTAAAACCAGGTTACGGTCGTAATTACTTAATCCCTCAAGGATTTGGTCAATTGGCTACGCCATCTGCTAAAAAAGTATTGGCAGAAAACTTAAAGCAAGCTGCTTTTAAACAAGATAAAATTAAGAAAGATGCTGAAGGTATTGCAGCTCGTTTAACTGATGTTAAATTGAGTATCGGTGCTAAAGCTGGCGAAACAGGTAAGATTTTTGGTGCTGTAAACACTATCATGATTGCTGATGCATTAAAAGCTCAAGGTTTTGATGTAGATCGTCGTCGTATTACTTTCGAAACTGAACCTAAAATGGTTGGCGAATATGTTGCTAACTTAAACTTACACAAAGAAGTGAAAGTTAAAGTTCCTTTCGAAGTAGTAGCTGAGTAATCTTTTGTCGCCCTGAGCTTGTCGAAGGGTCTCAATTATAAAATTAAACCGTTTCTGAATTTCAGGAACGGTTTTTTTATTTATCAATTTTGACATTTACGAATTGAGAAATTAAGCTCAATATCCTTTAACTTCTTATTGGTTAATAATAGAATGTTAAAATTTAAATAATTATATACCTTTACTTTTAATGGCAAAAACAACAAAACCTACAAGCAAAAAAAAGCAATCTTTACTTAAACGCATCAGCATAATTGCAGGTAAAGTCTTAGTGTGGTTTTTTCTATTTAGTGTGATTTGGGTTTTGGCGTATCGTTTTATCAACCCACCAATTACTTTATTAATGGTGCAACGTAATTGGGAGCGCAAAGCGGATGACAAACCAAGAAAAATGGCTCAGAAATGGGTTAAGTTTGAAGATATTTCCGATAATATGAAACGTGCTGCGGTTTCTGCTGAAGATCAGCTCTTTTTACAGCACATGGGTTTTGATATTAAAGCCATCGAAAAAGCATATGCGAGCAACAGAAAAGGCAAAAAGGTAAAAGGTGGAAGTACCATTTCACAACAAACCGCTAAAAATGTATTTCTATGGCCAGGTAGATCATACATTAGAAAAGGGTTTGAAGCTTATTTCACACTATTAATCGAATTGTTGTGGAGTAAGGAGCGAATTTTAGAAGTGTATTTGAATGTAATAGAAATGGGTGATGGGATTTACGGAGCCGAGGCTGCATCACAAGCATATTACGGTAAATCATGTAGTAATTTAACTAGGAGCGAGGCATCTTTAATTGCTGCTTGTTTTCCTAATCCATTAAGGTGGACACCCAAAAGACCAACGGGATATATTAGACACCGTCAATATTTAATTATGCGAAATATGAGAAGGTTAGGGCCATTAGATTTTTAGTCTTGAGTCCATAGTATTCAGTCTTGAGTAGGTTTTGACTATTGACTTAAGACTCACGACTGAAAACTAATCATGATCTTTATTCCATCTCACTTTAATTCCACCTTTACCATCATCAACTGCTTTAAGGTGTAAAACAATGCCTTTCATACGAGCTTGTTCTTTCGCGGCCTTATCAGTTATATTTTCATCTTTTTTAGGATTTCTTAAAGGAATATCCATCGCAATATCAGTTCCTAAACCCAAGCCATATATACCTTTCATGTTAAAATTTAATACGCTGGTATTAAACTGCATAGGACTAATTATAATTTTATCCCCATTTAAAGTAAAAGTTCCATCTAAATTATCAATGGCTATATTAGAAAAATCTCTGTTTGCAAAAGCAAGTTTTTGTACCTTTTCTAAGGGTTGAAAACCAATTAAGGCTGCATTATTTAAATTAAAAATCACTTGACCATACATAGATCTAGATACTATATTTCCCTTATCAGTTATACTGCCAACTGCGTTTACTTTTGCTGATAAATAACCTTTTATATTTTGATTGGTAATGGAAGTCTGCCCAAAATTCTCAAACGCATAAAAGAAATCTTTCACATTCACCTTGCTAATTATAGAGTTGATAGTGAATTTATTTATAGCGCCAGATTGTTTAACATTACCTGTTAAATTCAAATTTCCACCTGCATGACTGACATTAATTTTGTTAAAATAAATCCCATCACCTATCATGGAAATGTTAGCACTCAAATTGTTAGCGACAAAGCGATTGTAGATTGCTTTGTTAACATTAAGTTGAATTTGAACTTTAGCTGCTTCTAATACGGCACTTAATTGGTCTGAAACTTCTTTTATAGAATTGTTGGTGGTAGGTTTTCTCTTTACAGATTTTCTTACGCCTAAAAGCGGTATAAATTCACTTAAATATAATTGCGGACTACTTAATTTTAAGTTAACCAATATCTTCTCAGGTGCTGTATAGTAGAAATTAAGGAAATTTTCAATAGAACAATTCATGTTCAAAATGCTTTTCCCCAATTGAAATCTACTGCCAGTAATATTTAAATCTTTTTGATTAAAATTGAGCATTAAAGAGCTATTCACTAAGTTCATATTGCGAGGTAAATAGGTAATATCTGCATCTTTAATAGCAACATTTCCAGTTAACACGGGCTTGGTAAATCTAAAGTTATCAATATCTGCTTTGCAATATAATCTAACATCTGCTGTGCCCTTTTTAAAGCTAAATGTTTCTCCACCAAGAGAGCTATTTAATTTTTCTAAAGGGAATTGAGAAGTGACAAATCCAGTAGCAATGGGTCTAGCTAAATTGCTAATTAAAAAAGTATCAACTTTCAGCGGCGCATTGTAATAATCACCAGTTAAGGCATAAAATTTAATTGCAGAATTTTCATCGCCAATGGCTTTGTTAAGTGTGTCTTTGTTGGTAAATGTTCCCGTGAAATTACATTTAGTCAATTGCCTAGAGGGAATAGTCACCGTGTTATCTTTAACAATCATTCGCACGTTAATCAGTGGATCTTTACCACTTTTACTACCATCATCTATAATATGGCCAGTTACTGCAATGGGTTTATCAATGGCAAACCTTAATAATTTAGATGAAATATTTGGGGACAATAACAAAGCGATGTTTTTGTATAGAATTTTGTCCGCCCTAATGTCAATAGAAAATGCTGAATCATTTTTTGCTAGATCTATCTTAGCGCCAATAAAAAATTCATCCTCACCTATAATTAGTTTTTCCTGATCAATAGTAACTATTTTACTTTTGTTGTTGTAATGTGCTATTAAAGTGCCTGTTAATGTTTTATCCTTCAAAAAACTCCCTTTTCTAGTATTAAAAGCAAAACTTTTAATTGTAGTATTGAGTTTTAAATTTCCATTCCATCCAGAATCGGGGTAATCTATTTTTCCTTTAAGATTGTCTACTAGAAAATGAAAAAGCTTAAATCGTTTTTGATTATCTACAATTAAATTAACGTTATTAAAATCAACTCGTTTAATTTCAAAATCATTTGAAGACTTTGTATCTGTAGGTTTAGCGTCTTTTTTGGATTTAAACATGCTCGTATTGCTATAACCAGAACTATCGGTGTAGAGGTAAATAGCGGCATTATTTATTCCTATTTTATTGATTTTAATGCTTCCTGCAATAAGTGAGAAGATATTTAAAGAGACATCAATATCATTAGCATTCAATAAATCATGTTTATGTTTTGCCCATAAACTATCTCTTAGTTGTACTTTTTTTAAAGAAACTGATACACCTGGAAATCCTTTTAACAATGTAGTTTCCATGCTCTCCACATTGATTTTGCCATTTACATTGGCATTCAATTGATTGAGAATTGTACTTAAAATAGCTTTATTATTATGATTAATATAATAAGCAGCACCTAACCATATTAACAGGATTAAAACAAAAAAAGATGCAAGTATTTTAAGAGAAATTTTGAGCCAGCGAGACATAGATGGGTTTTGATGTTATTAAAGATAACAAATTAAACCCTTTAAAGTTTGATTGGTTCAATAGTATCATTTGCTCATTAGTTCAATAGCCATTAATTGTTGGCTATGTGAGTTGCCCAAATGAACTAATGACGATTGAACTAATTTCCTAACTGTTCTGCAAAAATATGTTGATGCCAACTGTTTTCTAATGAAACTTCCCATTTTTGCTCATATTCTGCTAAGGTTTGTACCATATTATTAAATACGATAGTTTGTGGGCCGATTTTTTTGATGGTAATTAAAGTCTCGAAGTCTTCTTTTGTATTTACGTAAATCTGGTCGTCTAATTTATAAGCCATATTAAATCGATCAAATAAATCAACGCCATACGTAGTTTCAATTTCTTTAATTACACGAACCGATGAATCTATAGAGCAGCCTGTAGCAGATGCAGAATCCTGATCTACGATTAAAACGATAAAGAAGTTGTACGGTATTTCTGCTTTTGCTTTGAGCTGATGACCATGAGCTTTCCATTGAGCTGTAAAAGCATTCAATTTCTGCTGTATTTCTTCAGCTTCCGCTGCTGTAAACTCACGATTGCTTTGGTAAATCCAAACTTTAGAATGTGGAGAAAAAATCATATTTCAAATTTATCATTTTATTTAATTTACTTCTGTAAAAACTCCCTTCTGATGAAAAAGTTTACATTGAACTTAAAAATTGTGTTTTCTTTTGCTGTTTGCCTAGCTTTTTGTGTTTTTTCAGGATTTGACTTACCTGAAGAGAATACCGTTTTTATTCAAAATATGCTCACAAAATACTACGATAAGGAGGGACAAAATCAGGAGATAAAGCGATATGAAATTAATGTTACTAACACTGGTTTTTGTCGTTATAGGCGAGTTTATACGAATGGAAAGGAAGAATATTTTGCCTTTAATTTATCTCGTTTTAAAGCAATGGATTATTACGGTACATCCACCAAAGGTGACTTATATTTGCGCACCAAAAATGATGACGTAATTATTCAAACACGTAACGATAGCAAAGGAGAGATCGATTCGATGGGAACCTATGTAGTTATTCCTTTAAAAAATATTGATGTAGCAGAATTAAATGCTTTGGCAGAGAATTTTAGAAAAATAAATCAAACTTTAGTAGCGAGTAATAAATAAAATTTACAACCCGTTCGCTTTAACTGTAATCTCTGCAATATCTAAAACCTTAACTTCTTGGTCTTTATCTTTCAATTTTACACCATCACTTAACATCGTCATACAGAAAGGACAACCAGCAGCAATAATTTGTGGTTCAGTTTCTAAAGCCTCTTCAATTCTTTCTATGTTGATGTCTTTATTTCCTCTTTCAGGTTCTTTAAACATTTGAGCACCACCAGCACCGCAACAAAGTCCGTTACTTTTGCAACGTTTCATTTCTACTAATTGTGCATCTAGAACTTCCAGGGCCTTACGTGGAGCTTCATAAACGCCATTCCCTCTACCTAAATAACAAGGATCATGAAAAGTAATTTTACGACCTTTAAAGCTTTCGCCACCTTCAGCTTTAAGCTTACCTTCATTAATCAAATCTTGTATTAATTGAGTATGGTGTATGACTTCATATGTGCCACCTAAACCAGGATATTCATTTTTAATGGTATTAAAGCAATGCGGACAACCAGTTACAATTTTTTTGATGTTATAACCATTTAATACTTCAATATTTGTCATAGCCTGCATCTGGAAGAGGAATTCATTTCCTGCTCTTTTCGCCGGATCTCCTGTGCAGCTTTCCTCTGTACCTAGTACCGCGTATTTAATGCCTACATGATGTAGAATTTTGCAAATATCCCTAGTAATTTTCTGAGCTCTTTCATCATAACTACCAGCACATCCTACCCAGAATAATATTTCAGGCTCTTCGCCCATAGCCATTAATTCGGCCATTGTTGGTACTTTAAATTCCATTTTTTAGTATTTAGTAGTTAGAATCAAGTAGTAGACCTGAAACTTCCTTAATCTTTATCTATCCTTCTTGAGCCCAATTAAAACGATCTGCAGGAGAATATTTCCAAGGGGCACCATTATTTTCTACGTTTCCTAACATCGCATTTATGCTTGCTGGAGCAATAGATTCTTCCATCACAGCAAATCTACGTAACTCTACAATTATAGCTAATGGATCAATATTAATAGGGCAAGCTTCGGTGCAAGCATTACAACTTGTACATGCCCAAATTTCTTCACGACTAATGTAATCATCTAATAGAGCTTTTCCATCTTGATGATCAACTCCATACTTATCTATGTTTTTACCTACTTCTTCTACACGATCGCGGGTATCCATCATAATTTTACGGGGTGATAATAATTTCCCCGTTAGGTTAGCTGGACACATCGAAGTACAACGACCACATTCTGTGCAGGTGTAGGCATTCATCAAATTTACCCAAGTTAAATCATTTACATCTTTAGCCCCAAATTTACCAGGAGCAGTTTCTGCAGGTACAAAAGAAGGATCAAGCATAGCTTTTACCTCATTAGTAACACTAGCCATATTTGTAAATTCTCCTTTTGGCTCTAAATTCGAAAAATAGGTATTTGGAAATGCAAAAAGAATATGGAAATGTTTTGAATAGGGTAGGTAATTTAAGAAAGCAAAGATACCCACAATGTGAAACCACCAGCATACTCTTTCTACCAAAATTAGGCTACTTGCGGATGTTGGTAATAAACCTTGTAAATAAACACTTACTGGAAAGGCTCCTGCACTTATATAATGACCTTCGCCTAACGCTTGCAATTTCGCATCTGAAGCATTCATAAGTAAAAATGCAGTCATTAATAAAATCTCTGTAATTAAAATATAATTGGCATCAGATTTTGGCCAAGATTTCATTTCAACACCACTAAAGCGTTTTAATTTTAAAACATTCCTTCTGATAAGAAAAATAGCACAAGCCAACCACACGCCTAAAGCTAAGAGTTCAAATGAGCCAATCAGAAAGTTGTAAAAACCACCTAATCCAGCAAA
>Ga0308157_10000662_pt1 | contig 99695 bp, 90 predicted proteins | sample PhyBR1_FD_201035 | JGI IMG/M metagenome (GOLD analysis project Ga0308157, IMG submission 201035) | Phyllosphere microbial communities from UC Gill Tract Community Farm, Albany, California, United States - DLSLB.R1 | ecosystem: Host-associated > Plants > Phyllosphere > Unclassified | place: USA...
ATCATTTGTGAAGCTTGCTTCTGTTACAACTTCGTTTTCGTCAACACCTAATTTGTCTACGATAATCGCTTTTACTCTTGATGCAATGTCTGACATAATCTTTAATTTTAGAATTTAAATTGAACGGCAAAAATAAAAAAACTTATCTTATAACCGCGTGTTAGCCCAAAAATGTGACCACTAAAATAAAAAATTAATTTTACAATTTTATGAATTCGCCGTTATTTTGCAGATTATTTAAACATTTTTGCACTATTAAAAATTTGCCCTGATGAAAAATATAATTCTGTTCGCTTCGGGCGGCGGCTCCAACGCACAGCGTATCATGGAATACTTCGGGCAAAGGGATGGCTACCGTGTCAGGGCGCTGTTCACCAATAACCCGAATGCCGGTGCCATTGCTGTTGCCGACAGCCACGATGTACCCTCGGTCATCTTTACCCGCGGGGAACTTAATGACGGTACACTATTGCGGGAAGTAAAACTGTATGACCCCCACATTATCGTGCTGGCAGGCTTTTTATGGAAATTCCCCGCAGATATTATAAAGGAGTACCCGCATAAAGTGATCAACATTCACCCGGCGCTGCTGCCTAACTATGGCGGCAAGGGCATGTATGGTATGAACGTGCACCGTGCCGTGCATGAAAATAAGGATAAGGAAAGCGGCATTACCATACACTATGTAAATGAACATTACGATGAAGGCAATGTCATTTTCCAGAGAGCTATCGCTGTTGGGGAATGCCTGAGCCCGGAAGAGGTGGCACTAAAGGTACTGAGCCTGGAGCATGAACATTTTCCGGAGGTTATTGAACAGCTTTTAAATACGGAAGTATGAAAAACTTAATTTTAATATGCTTAGGACTATTGCTTTTCAGCTGTGATAAAAGAGAGGATAAGACCACAGAAGTACTGGCTCCGGAAAAGCATTTTAAAGACGCTTATAATGAAGGCCGCTGTGATACAGACTTTGATATTTTTTTTAAAAAGTTTCAGTCAGACAGCATTTTCCAAAGGCAGCACGTAAAATTCCCGCTTAAGAACACCTACCTAAACAGCGATGGCGACTATGAAGTACTGAGAAAGGATATCACCATCTTAAACTACCGGTTCCTCGATTTCACAAAAGACGAGGAAGCCGCAAAAGCAGAAAATGGTGCCTTTACCATCCATATCGAAAAACAAAAAGACTCGGTTTTTTACCGAACGAGGGGAATTGATAATGGCATTCATGCAGACATCAAATTCGCATTCATAGATGGCTGTTGGAATTTAGTAGCAATAGAGGATTCTTCAACATAACACGATCAACACATCAACAAATAAACCATATAAACAATGTCCCACACAGTCCACATATATACCGATGGCGCAGCCAAAGGAAACCCAGGCCCCGGCGGCTACGGCGTAGTCATGGAACAGGTGGGCACAGGCTACCGCAAGGAGTTTTATGAAGGTTTCCGTCTAACGACCAATAACCGCATGGAATTGCTGGCCGTGATCGTCGGGTTGGAAAAGCTCAGCAAGCCGGGGACAAGCGCATTGGTAGTGTCTGATTCCAAGTATGTGATCGATTCGATCACCAAAGGCTGGGTGCTCGGATGGGAAAAGAAAGGCTATGCCGGAAAAAAGAATCCCGACCTATGGAAACGCTTCCTGAAAATATACCGCCAGCACAAGATAGATTTCAAATGGGTAAAGGGCCACAACAACCACCCGCAAAACGAGCGCTGCGACCAGCTTGCCGTAATGGCAGCAACGCAACCCAAGCTAAATGTGGATGCGTATTATGAAGCGGAAGGGGAGAAGCTTCTTTGAGATTTTTAGATTTTAGACTGTTAGATTACAAGAGGTTAGTTTTACTAATTTCCTATTTTGGAAAGTTATATGTCAGCCAGACAAGGAATGCGCATGAAAAATAATGATTGTAAGAGATCCATAAAAAATACCCCATCCGATATCAGAAATCACAGGCTTGTTTTTTGCCTTTGACATTATAAATCCTACAACAATACAAGTGAATATAATCGCGAAGGCAAGATAGAGGCTGTCCAGTATTTTTATGGTTATCGCCATTAAGGACAGCAGTGTTAAGGTCAACAATAATGATATAGTTCGCATCGGGATAGTATGTTATCTCAAGACCTCAAACCTGCCGTCCTTTAATTCAAACAGCTTGTCTGAAACCAAATAATTCCCGGTTTCGGAAATTTCGTTCACCAAATCGTACATTTTATGCAGGTGCGCCGAGTCGCGGCTGCCGGTAACAACGAGCAGGTCGCGCGCGGGAACACCGATCACGATCTCGCCATTCACATCGAAGTTATCCTTGTTCCAGATGTCGAGCAGTATCATGCTGGCCTCGTAGGTACCGCCTGCCGTGATCATGTAATAGCCCTCTTCGCCATTGCTCCTGATGTCGAAGCGGTTCAGATTGCTAACGGCAATTTCCCTCAGTTCATCAATGGAAAGCCCCAAATCTTCCTGATCGAATTTTGTGAGGTACTGTATGGAATTCTCCGTGTCGAACACATAAAAAATATCAAGATCAGAATTATACGGTTCGTGTATCTGTTGTGCCTTGGCATCCGGACTCACGTCCATAAGGCCTTTCAGGAATCGTTTGTCCTTTATAACGGGCAGTATGTTGTCCGTGTTAACAGGCTCTTCGGGCAGGTAGGAATCTACAGAAGCATTTACATAACGTACTATTACCTCTTTTATCTTTTTGATGTCGTGAGAATATTCGATGTATGCATTATCGAGGAAATGCGTGTGCTCATCGGAATCCGGGAGTTTGGAAACCACCTCGAGCCCTTTTACCGATACGATGATCAAACCTTTTACCTTTTCCTGCAGTGCTTTGGTGTATTTAATTGTAAACTCAGTTTCGGAGAGTTTCTTTCGCCTGAAAAACATGAAATTGATTTTTTGATAAATATATAGAATGTCACGCAATCTAAAGATCTAATTTCAAAAATCCCACGAGAACGACCCAAAGATGATCGCCGTAAATACGATGAGTACTACGATCTGTGCAGTAATGTACCGCCCGATGGGCTGCTGCTTTTTTCGCTGCCTGATAAATTTGAAAATATTCAAAAAAGTAGGAGGTACTACGATGAGGGCAAGGTAGAGGTAAAAATTGGTTTCGCTAAAGGTAAAGCTATCCTTTTCCAGCCCCCATGCGCGTATGGAAAATACCGGGTACAGGTGGTGAACGATGAATATCCATAAAACCTCGAGCAGCAGTATGCCCCAGCCCCCTGCATAGTCAGTTTTAGCTACAGGCTTTTTTACTTCGGTTTCTTCAGGGTTTTCCATTTCCGTTTTTATGTTTCCCCAAAAATAAGCAAAAACCCGCTGCCAAGGTTTGTAAGCCTGTAACTTTGAAGTATCCAACTTTGCGGCCTTCCAACTTTGCGACTTTGAAACTTTTGACTTTGCAACTAATATACTATCTTTGCGCCTTCAAAATCAAAACCTTTATGAACAAATTACTGATCGTTGGCACTGTCGCTTATGACGCTATTGAATCGCCATTCGGCAAAACGGATAAGATCCTTGGCGGCGCCGCAACCTATATCGGCCTCTCGGCTTCATTTTTCAAGGTGGAGTCGGCCATCGTGTCGGTGATCGGTGACGATTTTGACCAAAAGCACATCGACCTGCTGAAAAGCAAGAACATTGACCTTACCGGACTTGAAACGGTAGCAGGCGGAAAGACGTTCTTTTGGAGCGGCCGCTACCACAACGACCTCAACTCTCGCGATACGTTATCGACGGAGCTTAACGTACTTGCCGACTTCAACCCTGTGGTGCCGGAGCATTTTAAGGATGCCGATGTGGTAATGCTGGGCAACCTACACCCTATTGTACAATCGGGTGTGCTGGACCAACTGACAGCCAAGCCAAAACTTGTGGTACTCGACACTATGAACTTTTGGATGGACTGCGCGCTGCCGGAATTGCTTGATGTAATGAAGCGCGTAGACGTAATAACGATAAACGATGAAGAGGCTCGCCAGCTTTCGGGCGAATATTCGCTGGTTAAGGCGGCTGCCAAAATTCATACGATGGGGCCGAAGTATGTGGTCATCAAAAAAGGCGAGCACGGGGCTTTGCTTTTCAACGACAAGCAGGTGTTCTTTGCACCGGCGCTGCCGCTTGAAGAAGTATTTGACCCAACGGGCGCAGGCGATACGTTTGCGGGCGGATTCGCGGGCTACATTGCCCAAAGCGAGAATGTATCATTCGAGAATATGAAGAATGGCATCATTTATGCCTCTAACCTTGCATCGTTCTGTGTAGAGAAATTTGGCACCGAACGAATGGAAACGCTACGGAAGGAGGAGGTCCAGGCACGCCTCCAACAGTTTAGATCGCTAACGCAGTTCGACATTGCGCTTGAAGAAGAAGAATAAAAGTAAAGGCCTCATTGTGGGCCTTTTTTTAATATATAACTACACACAACGACAACTATGAGTGACGCTATCAAGCACGAATGCGGGATCGCAATGCTAAGACTGCTAAAGCCTTTGGAATACTATAAGGAAAAATACGGCTCGGCATTTTACGGCATACAAAAAATGTACCTGCTGATGGAAAAGCAGCACAACCGCGGCCAGGACGGCGCGGGGTTTGCCAGCATCAAAATGGATGTAAAACCAGGACAGCGTTACATCAGCCGTGTGCGCTCTAACCAGCAGCAGCCCATACAGGACATTTTTGCGCAGATCAATGGGCGAATAAGCGAAGAGCTCGCCCTGCATCCGGAATACAACGATGATGTTGCCCTTCAAAAAGAACACCTGCCCTACATAGGCGAATTGTTCCTGGGCCATGTGCGCTACGGTACTTTCGGAAAGAACAGCATAGAGAGCGTACACCCGTTCCTAAGGCAGAACAACTGGATGCACCGCAACCTTATTGTAGCGGGCAACTTCAACATGACCAATGTAAGCCAGCTGTTCAACAATTTGGTAGAACTGGGCCAGCACCCTAAAGAACTTGCCGACACCGTGACCATCATGGAGAACATAGGCCATTTCCTTGACGATGAGGTAAGCGAGCTGTACCAAACCTGCAAGAATGAGGGCTACACCAAGCAGGAAGCCTCGGCCATAATATCGGAAAGGCTTAATATTGCCCGTATACTGAAGCGCGCCTCAAAACAATGGGATGGCGGCTTCGCCATGGCAGGATTATTAGGACACGGCGACAGCTTTGTATTCCGCGACCCGGCAGGAATACGCCCGGCCTATTACTACCAGGACGACGAGATCGCTGTAGTAGCATCTGAAAGACCCGTGATACAAACGGTTTTCAATGTGCCTTTTGAAAAAGTCCAGGAGCTGGAACCCGGCAACGCGATCATCATCAAGAAAGACGGTACCGTAAGCATGCAGGAGATCATCCCGCCCGTAACCAAAAAGTCATGCTCCTTCGAGCGCATTTACTTCTCCCGCGGGAGCGATGCCGAAATATACAGGGAGCGCAAGGAACTTGGCAGGCTGGTATTACCGCAGGTGCTGGAAGCGATCGATAATGATACCGATAATGCTGTTTTCTCCTACATCCCAAATACAGCCGAAACCTCCTTTTTTGGCATGGTAGAGGCCGCGCAGGATTTCCTAAACGACAGGAAAAACACTGATATACTGGAAAACAGGCATACCCTGAATGCTGAAACGCTGAAAGAACTACTTTCAGTAAAGATACGTACCGAGAAGATCGCCATAAAAGATGTGAAGCTGCGTACTTTCATTACTGAGGACAGCAGCCGCGACGACCTTGTAGAGCACGTATATGATGTGACCTATGGCGTGATAAAGCCCGAAGACAACCTGGTGATCATAGACGACTCTATTGTAAGAGGTACGACCTTGAAAAAAAGCATCATCAAAATGATGGACAGGCTAAACCCTAAAAGGATCGTTATCGTATCGTCTGCTCCGCAGATACGCTACCCTGATTGCTACGGAATCGACATGGCCAAGCTGGAAGGGCTGGTGGCCTTCCGTGCCGCAGAGGAGCTGCTGAAGGAAAGGGGCATGGGCCACATCATTGAGGAGGTATACCAAAAGTCCAAAGCACAGGAAAACCTTCCCGACAATGAGGTGGTGAACTATGTGAGGGATTTCTATGCACCGTTCACCGATAAGGAAATATCTGATAAGATCGCCCAAATGCTGACGGAAGACCACATTAAAGCCGAAGTGAAGATCATCTTCCAGACGGTGGATAACCTGCATATAGCCTGCCCTAAGAATTTGGGAGACTGGTATTTCACTGGCGATTATCCAACACCGGGAGGCAACAGGGTGGTAAACAGGGCGTTCATTAATTATTACGAAGGTAATGATGCCCGTGCGTATTAAACCCGCACAAGCTAAAAATCTGCATTTCAACGAGTATATTGCGCATTTAGTCTAAAACGTTTGTGGGAATAAAACAAGCACCGTATGTTTGCTCCAGAAAATAGCATTAGTAAATTTAATTTTACGGTATTTTTGGGGGCAGAAAAAGGGAAAACCATTCGTTTTCCCTTTTTTATTTTATTTGCTTTTTGTTTGTAGGAATCCTTCTTTATAGGTCAAAAGGTTAAAAATATAATATATGCGTGCATTTCAACGATTTTAGCAGACATTTCATCAGATTTATTTTGCGGTAACAATATTCCTGCTTATGTTTGCTCCAGAAAATAGCATTAGTAAATTAATTTTACGGTATTTTTGGGGGCAAAAAAAGGGAAAACACATCGTTTTCCCTTTTTTATTTTATGCAGTTCCCTGCGATACAAATTCCATATCTCCCTCCTATATTAGAATTACGGCATTAGTTTTGCTGTCATTAATACATAGGTATAGCTATGGTTCTTGCCATTTAGCAATAAAAAACTATATTTGGATAAATTTATAAATCTATGAGATCAAGCAATCCATTTTTTAAAGACAGATCATTTACAGCAACGTCCCGCGTTTATGGAGCTGAGCAGGATGCCTACATTGTAAGCCGGAATGAGACCATGACGGTAAACGGTACTATTAATAGATCGATGTTCCTTTTTGCCATACTTGTTACCAGCGCTTTTTTTAGCGGATATTTAATGCTGTTCCAGGGTGTGCATCCGTATGCATTGATGGCGGGCGGTATTATAACAGCTTTGATAGTTGCATTGATAGCACGTTTCAAACCGGCCTATTCGGGCGTACTTGCACCGGCCTATGCCTTGTTCGAAGGGCTGTTCATAGGTGCTATTACACTAATATTCGAAGTAATGTACCCTGGCATTGCCATTAAAGCTTCGGGCGCGACATTAGTTACCTTCATGGTTTGCTTCCTGCTGTACAGGTTTGGCATTGTTAAAGTGACAGAACGGTTCAGGTCGGTGGTTATCGCATCAGTACTTGCCATTATGACCTATTATTTCATATCGTTCATTGTGACGTTAATTACCGGAACGCCATTGGTAGGCGTTTCCATGCAGGACAGTTCATGGATGAGCATTGGCATCAGCGCGTTCGTATGTGTGGTAGCAGCGCTTAATCTGTTCCTTAATTTCGACATGATCGAACAGGGAGCGCAGCGCAGGCTTCCAAAGCACATGGAATGGTTTAGTGCAATGGGCCTGATGATGGCTGTTATATGGCTGTATTTAGAATTGCTTAGCCTGTTCGCCAAAATATCCGGAAGGGATTAATAGTAAGATATCCGATTTCGGATGTTCCTATTAGTATATAAATTAAGCCATCCACAAGGGTGGCTTTTTATTAATCCATTTTTTGATTAATGCATTATATAGCTATTTATTTAAGCGATGGCTTATTTTGAATTAATAAATAATGAGCCATGTCAATTTTTCATAATTATTTGTTAATTCAAAATATTGAAAATCATAATCCGTTAGTTTTATGACAATTAACCAAATCTTACTATGCAAGCCAAAAAACTATTTAAACAGGGGCTCCTGCTAATTTTAATGCTCTTTTCCCTAACTGGCTGTGACGAAGAGGCATTTGAATTCAACCGGAACAATGAAGAGACCATTACACGAAAGATCTCGCTGGAAGAACTGAAAAAAAGGCCGAAAGCTTACCAAAAGTTGCTGCAATATATGGAAAAGGCCGGCGCCGCCGATTCCAGTAAAAATGTGTATAATAGCAAATATGAATTTGCCGTTGATACGTCAGAGATCATCTATGTGGATAAGGGGGAATTATCATTCCTATACATTTGCGATATACCCGGATGATGACAAGGGTTATGTAGAAAACCTGTTCCTGCACCTACAGCCGGATGGCACCTACATGGCTTTCCTTGTACAGTATGATTTTAACGAGGATGACCTTGACAACCTTAAAAAAGGCAAAAACATGCCAAACCTGAGCGCGCAGACGGTATTTTATCCCCTGCCCGACTTTGACAGCAATGCTGTACTCCAGGGCCGCAGCTGCCTTACGTCATTTGTAGTAAACTGTACCTACCAGGTAACTGTTATCCAGACACCAAAAGAACAGGGTGACCTGGTGGGCTGCGACAGCCCCGACTGCCTGTATGACTACACTTATACCTACACCCTTATAGGCTGCACGTACAGCAGTACCGATTGCGGCGGCCTCATGACGACCGGACCGGTATATGACCGGTTCTCCGCTAATGGCGGCAGCGGGGGTGGCGGCCCTAAAATAGGGGAGCATCCTATAATAGGGATATCGGTTAGTGATGATGCAAAGCATATAAGGGAGTTGAATAAAATCACGGATGAAGATTCACCTATGCGCTACAAGATCGATGAGTTTTACGAGAACCTTGACAACCCACTAGTTGAAGAAGGAATTGAATTCAGAAAGTCAGGGCCTAATTACACTGTCAGTCCTGTCCAATTTCAGGAACAATTCAAAGTTAAATTTTTTGAGGCTGTGCCATCCTCTATAGTTCGTATACACAAGCATCATCTGGGTGCAGACCCGGTTTTCAGCGCAGGGGATATTTTTGCCATGGCAGAATTTTATATGCAAAAAGACAACCTTGATGCGTTAGATAAAGACGATATTTCGTCACTCATCGTGTCTAAAAAAGGTGTCTATGCGTTAAGGGTAGATGACCCGGATAAAGTAAAGGATTTTCATGAAAGCTTAGATGCACTTATGGATTTCCAGGATGAGAATGGTGACGATATGACTTATAAATATTATCTTGAAAAAGTATATTTAAAAAATGTTGTTAGTAAATCACAGAAGCAATGTGACGGTAATTGTACCGATGAAGAATATGACGATTATTTACATGCCAATTTTGTAAAATTCTTTAATGCCGTTGACCATGGATTAAAATTATTTTATGCACCCCATACTCCTAATGGCACTTATACCTGGACTAAAATTAGCAAATAGATACCATACTACACTATGAAACATTTATATTTGATACTACTTGTAATAGCAGTTTTACCTTTACAGGCACAAACCATATACCCGGTCGAGACTTACTTTGAACATAACGATGAAGATAATGCCTATTTTAAAGATGTTAATCTAATCTTCAATAAGTTCCTCGGCGAGTGGGAATACAGTTCGGCGACCGAATACTTTAAAATCCGGTTTTTTAAAGTGGTGAAAGAAAGGGAGGCGGCCCGTGTGCTTACCATTGTGCGGTTCAGGGACATGATAAAATCGCATTTGCTTTACAGAAAAAAGATCAATGGTGTTTGGACAGATATTTATAACACCTTTCCTATTCCCGGACAATCCTCCGGGAAAATACATATTTCAGGATCTAGGCCCGAAAATTTTGCAACAATGGAATTAGATTATAGAGAACCGTATTCAGGTAATTGCCCAAATTATCGATCAGGAGAGCTAATCTTAGCTTTTTTAGTTACAAGTGAAGGTCCAAAGTTGCAGTGGACACGTACAGAATGGACAAAAAGCAGCTTATTTTTCGACGAACCCTGCCCTGATGGTACACCTCGCGATGCATCGGAATTTAAGATACCTGCTGAAATGATTTTGACTAAAGTAAATTAGATGAAGAGGGTGTTGGTGAAAATAGTCTTTCTAATCTTTATCCGGAATGTAGGGTATTCCCAAGAAATAATTTTACCTCTTGAGGATCAATATAGCAGTGGAGATCCACACACTAATGTATATTACAAAGATATAACCGGCTACCTTGACACATTTGTTGGAACTTGGGAATACAGTAGTTCTAGTGTATATTTAAAGGTGCAATTTTATAAGCGTCTCCATGCTAAAGGAAGCTTTGGGATATTTGATACTATATTTGAAGATGAGCTGCGCTCGTTTATCTTGTATAAGGTGTTCGAGAATGGTACTTGGGTTACAAAATATAACACCTTTGCTATTGTATTGATAAGCGATGAGCAGGCAAACAAGAATTCTATCCGGGGAAATTTAAAGGGAGTAGGCGATAACAAGTTAATCTTAGGCTATACGGAGCCTACAACGCAATGCAGAAGACGCAAGGCTGCATCTTTAGAGCTGGAGGTTTTCGAAGAAAATGGAGTGCAGAAATTAAAATGGGCCAGAAAAAGGCCAAGAAATAACCATATTGGCGATGGTGTTTGCCCGGATGGGACCCTATGGGATGAATCTGATTTTATTATTCCAGCAAACATGATTTTGACTAAAGTGAATTAATCAAAGGCCATCTTCACCGATGGCTTTTTTGTTTAAGGCATCCCCGATCTGATACTAAGATCAAAACTCAAATTTCAACTGTACCGCAACCGTCTTTGCGGGTTTACCGGTATCTGTTTCAGTATTGAGGTTAGAGAGCGATATCCCCAGCAGCCGCACAGAGTCCTTGGGCTTTTCCTGGTATAAAAGTTCTTTCACAGTTTCCAGGATCAGGCTTTTGTCGGATATGAAATACGGCAGTGTCTTGCTCCGGGTTTGTACGGTAAAGTCGGAGTATTTAATCTTGAGCGTAACGGTCTTGCCGGCGATCTTCTTTTTCCCAAGGCGGCGGTCAAGTTCATTAGCAATGTCGGTCAGCTTTTCCTCCATAAATACTTCTGATACCAGGTTCTCAAAAAAGGTATGTTCCGTCCCTACCGATTTGGCTATGCGGTTACTCTTCACCTCGCTGTTATGGATGCCCCGCACCACATAATAGTAGTAGCTCCCCGACTTCCCGAAATGCTCCGAGAGATATTCCTCTGTTTTTTCCTTCAGGTCTTTACCCGTGAAAATACCCAGTTGGTACATCCTTTCCTCAGTCACTTTGCCCACGCCGTAAAATTTACCGATAGGCAGGTTCTCCAGGAAGTCCGAAACCTCATCGGGGTTAACGGTCTTTTGTCCGTTAGGTTTGTTGTAATCACTGGCAACCTTTGCTATGAATTTATTGATGGAAATACCTGCAGAAGCTGTTAACCCCGTAACCTCAAAAATGCGCTTTCGTATCTCGGTGGCAATGAGCGTGGCGCTGGGGTTGCCTTTTTTGTTATGGGTAACGTCGAGGTACGCTTCGTCAAGCGACAGGGGTTCCACCTTATCTGTATACTCATGGAAAATTTGCCGTATCTGGCGCGAAACTTCGGTATACCTATCAAACCTCGGCTTGACGAATATAAGCTCAGGACACCTTTTTTTTGCCAAAAAACCGCTGATGGCACTGCGCACCCCAAACTTTCTGGCTTCATAGCTCGCCGCCGCCACTACCCCCCTGCTCGACCCTCCGCCCACGGCAATGGGCTTACCGCGCAGTTCGGGGTTATCCAGCTGCTCTACCGATGCATAGAACGCATCCATGTCTACGTGGATGATCTTGCGTTGGTATATTTCCGGCAGCCTCTCTTCTTCCATACTGTAAAATTAGTTATTTTACAGCTAACGGAAATTACGGCTTCGACTTTCCTAAGGCCGGAAAAAAGAATGACCCCGGCTTTCGCCTGAAATGCCTCCAGATGGACCTGGAAATGGGGCCAAGCTCGGAAAGCGGGATGGCACGCGAGCGAAATGCCAGCCCCAATGAAAGCCCAAAGCTTATCAGGAAGTTCATCATGCCGATGATACCTATGCCCACGACCGCCCATACTATCAGATCGGTCGCCACGTTCCAGTTGGCGCCGTAGAGCCCAAGTGCCAGATTTCCGGTAGCGAAAGTGATGTGGCGAACATCGATATCAAGTCCGAGAAATATTCCTATAGATGCCGTAGTACCCATGAACACGCCAAACCAGAAATTGGAGATTATGCCTGCCCATTTTTTTTCGTACAGCCCTGCCAGCTTTTTGGTTTTTACCCTGCCCAGGCTTTTTTTAAGCAGCGGGTGTTCCTGTATGCGGTAATACACATGCTCGTGCTTGTCGCGGTTGGCAACGCTTCCCGCAATAATGCCCGAAAGGAAAAGGTACACGCCCGCGATCCCGGCATGCAGCACCGCCAGTGAATGTATGGGGCTTTGATCGGTGACCAGGCGGTACCATTTGGTCAAGGCGAGGTTATAATGGAAAATAAGGTCGATGAGCCAAACGCAGAGCAGCGCCATGCCAAACGTGGCGAACACATTGCCCACAAAGGCAATGAATTGTGACCGGAATACGCGTGCAAAGAACTCGGCAAAAGCACGGTGCTTTTCGTCCTCACCAACCTGGCTCTTGCGACCACTTTCCAGCGCACGTACCAGTGCCGATGCGGTCATGGCAGGCTGCTTTGTTGCCAGTGTAAACCCCAGCACATAGATCGTGATGAAACCTATAGAATAATTTAGGCTGTAAAAGAAGGCATGTCCAAAAGCGCTGGTATCCATTTTTGAAAGGAAAGCCTTCACGATGCACAACATCCCTACGATCATGCCCCCTCCCACCGAAGCCCAAAACATCCTGGCATATTCCCGCCGGTCTTTTGTTATGTAATGCTCGCCCGTGTCGGCAGTATGTTGGGTTACCTCGTAAGATAAAAGTTGAGTGCTTTCGTTAATGAGCTTGCGAACATTATTCTTATCGCAGTTGTAGGCAATGATATTCATCCCCAGGGTTATGGAATCTTTCGTAGATTCCTTTTCATCCTCAATGGCCAGGATCGGCAACAGTACCCCAAGCCTCTCTAATTGTTGGCGGATGCGCAGCAGGCTTTGGTTCACCCTGATGGAGATACCATATTTTTCGCTGTTGCGAAAAGCCGCCCGCACATAGTCTTCGCACTGGTGCAGCAGTATGAGCATTTGCCGGTAGCCGATGTCATCCGGCGAAATATAATTGCGGTTTTCTGTAAACAGCTTTTCCGACAGCAATGCGAACTCCTTTTGAATGGCAAGGAATGGGCTTTCAAGCCCTTCATACTCCGGGACCATTTGTATCACCTCGCTTTCCAGTGCACGCCCGGCTATACGGTGCACCAGTACTTCCATGGCATACAGCAGTTCGGATAACGGGCTTTTGGCTTCGGCCGTAACGTAAAGCGAACGGAACTTCAGCGTATAAAATCCTTCCAGTTGGGTGTAAGGAATAGAATTTAGCCAAACAGGGTCGGTCTTTTGGTAAAATACCTGGTTGAGCACATATTCCAGCGTATCTTTTTGTGGCTGGTCGGGTATCAGCTTTGCAAAAAGTCGTTTCCTTACCTCCGAGAGGAATACGGCATCCGCCAGTATGCCAGCGTCGGTAAGTATCCTGCTGAATTTCTTATCTTTCAATATCCCTTTCAGGTAAAGGGAAAGACCCATACAGTAACGAGGGTTATCCCTTAGCACTTGCAAAAGGCCTTCTATGCTCACCTCAGCCGTTCTTTTCAGGTCCTTTGGACGGAAAAGGTCAACAAGCTCGGCAAGGAGGTCTACCTCGTCGGCCTTATATTCCCAAAGGCTGTTCTCATCAAAATTCAATTTGAAGAATTCCTCAACTGTACTATTTGGTTTGGTCTTCCAGAATTTCATTGAAAAGTAAGGTTAGAACGTAAATTTACAAATCCAATTGAAATGCATTGCACGTTCGCCTTACTTTATACAAACGTTAGCATTTCAATAAATAGATTTCACAAGCAATTCCGTACCTTGCCATTACAATTTACCATTACCATGATCGAGACCGAACGCAAGTTCCTCGTGCTTTCCGACGCTTTTAAGCAGGAAGCGCATACGCAAAAACGTATTACTCAGGGCTACCTTAATTCGCACCCCGAACGCACGGTACGCATACGCATTAAGGGCAATACCAGCTACCTGACCATAAAAGGAAAAAGCAATGATTCCGGCACCAGCCGCATGGAGTGGGAAAAGGAAATATCTGTCGCAGATGCCGAACAGCTGCTGCCATTGTGCGAGAACGGCACGATCGATAAAGTACGCTATGAAGTTGATAGCGGCGAGCATACATTTGAAATAGATGAGTTCTTTGGCGAGAACGCCGGTCTCATCATCGCCGAAATAGAGCTGGCCGATGAAAACGAAGCCTACGAAAGACCGGAATGGCTGGGTGCCGAAGTTACCGGGGACGAACGCTATTATAACGCTTACCTGAGCAACCATCCGTACAAAACATGGAAGAAATAAAGCCATACGACCTCATCATAGTGGGCGGCGGCCCCATCGGGATGGCGTGTGGTATCGCCGCGCAGCGCAAGGGGCTTAACTACGTGATCCTGGAAAAAGGTGCATTGGTCAACAGCCTGTTCAATTACCCGCTGTACATGACCTTTTTCTCGACCGCCGAAAGGCTCGAAATTGGCAATGTGCCCTTCAGCTGCATAGCGCCAAAGCCCGGAAGGCAAGAGGCATTGGAATATTACCGCAATGTGCAACGGCATTTCGCTCTCAATATCAACCTGTTCGAAGCTGTTATATCGGTCAACAAGCAGTCATCGGGGCAATTCATCCTCCATTCGTCAAAGGGATGGTACAACGCTAAAAATGTTGTTATTGCCACGGGTTTTTATGACATCCCCATTACCATCGATGTGCCGGGCGAAAAGCTGCCGCACGTGCGCCACTATTACAAAGAGGCCCATGAATACGCGTTTAAGAAAGTAGTGGTCATTGGGGCCAACAACTCATCTGTAGATGCTGCGCTGGAATGCTACCGCAAGGGCGCCGACGTAACTATGGTGATACGCAAGGGCGAGATCAACCCGCGGGTAAAATACTGGGTAAAGCCCGATGTGGAGAACCGAATTGCCGAGGGCAGCATAAAGGCCTATTTTTATTCTTGGGTAACAGAGATCAGGGAGGACGGAGTGGATATCTTCACGCCCGACGGCAACGTGATCCTTGAGGCCGACTTTGTGCTTGCCCTTACCGGGTACCGCCCTGATATTGAGTTTTTGAAAAAATGCGGCATCGCAATAAGTGACGATGCGCTATGCACACCGCAGTACGATCCAGAAACCATGGAGACCAACATACCGGGACTATATCTTGCCGGTGTGGTGTGTGGCGGCATGGAAACACACAAATGGTTTATTGAGAACTCAAGGGTGCACGCGGAGCTGATCATGACCAATATCGTGAAATAGTTCCACAGTACATTCCCGTGTTATCAAGTAAAGCTGATCCATTCCTTACCAGAGCTGGGGAGAGCTTAAAACAAGCTAAGCTGTTCCCCTTTTGTACCATCAAATAGGTCCGTACGCAGATGGAATATCTCATCCTTGTCGTGCGAAAAATATTTTTGGCGGCCCACTTTAAAGGTTGTATGTATCATCTCCGCGATATTCCCTTCGCCCGTGCGCCGCTTGTACACTTTCTTTTCACCCAGCTTGCCCCCGTGCATGGAGGCGATCTGGTGCAGCACCTTGTCTTTCCTGTCAGGGTAATGTTGTTCCAGCCATTCTATGAATACAGGCTCAACCGTATCGTTTAACCGCACCAAAGTGTACCCAAAGCTGTGCGCGCCTTTTTCGGCAATGGTTTTCAGCGTGGGCAGTATTTCCATGCTGTTTAGCCCCGGGATGATGGGTGCGACCATGATATTGACGGGTATGCCATTTTGCGAAAGCGTTTCTATCGCCTGCAATTTTATATTGACGGATGATGTGCGTGGTTCGAGCACACGGCGCAGCTCTTCATTGGTGGTTGGAATGCTAAGGGAAACCGTTACCAGCTTTTTTTCGGCGAGCTGTGTAAGGATGTCGAGGTCGCGGGTCACGAGGGCATTCTTGGTCAGGATGTTCACCGGGTGGCGGTAGTCCAGGAAAGTCTGCAATATCCTGCGTGTGATCTGAAGTTTGCGTTCAATGGGCTGGTAGCAGTCGGTATTGCCTGATAGCAATATCGATTCCGGTTTATATCCACTCCTTTTGAAAAATCGCTCTAACAATTCCGGTGCATTTTTCTTGACCATTATTTTCCGCTCAAAATCGATGCCCGCACTGTAGCCCCAGTATTCATGGGTAGGGCGGGCAAAGCAATAAGCACATCCGTGCTCACAGCCCTGGTAAGGGTTCATGGAATAGGCCATGGAGAGATCGGGGCTTTTTACCGGATTTACAATGGTTTTGGGGAATACCTCAATAAATTCGGTTTTGGCGATCTGCTCCTCATAGTCATCCTGGTAAATGCTGGCCTCATACCTGTTCTTTATAAAATGGTTGTGCACATTGCTTACCGCTCCCTGCCCCCTGATCTTTTCCGGTTTCATCGTTCCTTCACTTTGCGTAAAGGTAAAAATTACTATTAGATTATTTTCTTATATAATAGTAAAATTATCAACATAAAAAATCTGGCGAAGAAGAATGATTGCCTGGCCCTAAAATGAAACGCTTATGTATACCCCGAATATGAATTTACTGAGTTATTTCAATCTTGTACCCTTTGCCGCGTATCACCACAATATTAATATTGGGGTCAGGTTCCAGTTTCTTCCTGAGTTTTGAAATGAACATGTCCAGGCTACGGCCGACCACCACGCCTTCATCTTCCCATATTTCTTTTTGAAGGCGGCTCCGCTCTATGGCCTGGTTGGGGGACTGAGCAAAAATGAGCAGCAGGCGGGTTTCTGTGCCGGTAAGGTCCGTGGTTGTTCCATTTATTACCAGCTTGCGATTCTTAGGGTCGAATGATGCCGCACCTAAAGCCAGTACATCAGTAAGTTGCTCTTCCGGCGAGGCTTTGCCGGGTTTGATCGATCTGAAGATCAGGAATCCCGCGAAAGCTAAAAACGGCAGGCTTCCCAAAAGATATCCATTCTTTGCTGTATTGATGACCCCGGACCTAAATTTTACACTGATAGTATAACATCCTTTTGGCTGCAGCCTTCCCCTGCAGGCTACAATGTCGTCCTTCTTATCTTTAGATATGGCATATCCGTAAACCACACCGGTGCTGCCGCAATAATGTACATTAACTACATAGTCGCTTGCCATGGGATCTTTTGCCAACACCCGGCCTGTGATATTTAGAAGTGTGTCCGGCATGAATGCGAACTCCTTTTCGAACGCTATCCGGTATTCGTTCCCGGCTATCTTTTCTACCGGAAGCACCCTGGATGTAGGGTCGCCTGATCGCAGGAGCAGTTCATGCCCAATTTTGCGAAGCAAAACCTCCCTCCTTTCACTGTCAAGATTGCCTCCACCCGACATACTGAAAGCAACGAAGGCGAGTGTGATAAGCGCGAATACGATCAAAACAGACTGATATAGCCGCTTGCCGGAAAAGAGGTTTCGGACATCAAACATACTGTATACGTTTTATTTTACAAAGTTTACATTTTTATTTACGATCCATATCCCGCAAGCCCGAAAATATGAAGATAATTTTGCTGTGCCAACTTTTAACGTGCAATTCATGATGCCGCCGTTTGGATTCACTATGATAAAAAGGTCAAATACAGCATCATGAAAACCCAGCTTTACTAAACTATGTTTTACTTTAAAATTTAAAAAAATGAAAAGATCGATCGTATTTATTCCAGTCTTTGCCCTGGGGATGTTCTTAGTGAATTCCTTTGCCCAAAAAGCATCCCGAACGGAAGAAACAATAAGTTATGCCACCAAAGCGAAGAGTAAAAACCCCGGTGCTGCCAACATCATTTTAAGATCCTCCGATGGCGGTAAAACGTGGCAGGACATTAGCGGGACAATGCCAACAGCTGAACAGCCTGTCAATTTTTTCGTGGGAGGAACGAACATCTACCTGCATGTAAATAATGCCATGTACCATAGTAAAAGCGATCTCATTACCCCGGTCTGGAAAAAAGAAAATGTGCCCGAACTTACTAATGCGCACTTAGTACCCCCAACTTCGATTGCTTTCAGCAGTTCCGGGATAATGGCCTACAATTATAACGGGCAAATGTATCAAAAGGCGCCCACAACGGAAGCCTGGCATCCGGTTCATACAGATTTCAAAAAATATTCGATGCGCTCTATTTTTGAAACATCAGACGGAACGCTGCTGGCTGGTTATGACCGTTACGGACTTTACAGGTCGGTTGACAAAGGAAAGAACTGGAAAAAGGTGCATGAAGATGGATTGGTAACCGACATCACAGAGTCTGGCGGTGTGATCCTTGCAACTGGCAATAGCGGGATCCTGCGATCAGTAGATAACGGAGAACACTGGCAAGTGGTGATCAGCGAAGGCGGCGTAGGCATCGCTGTAGAGAACATCAATGGAGGGTTTGCCGCCATAGCCTATAATACCGCCACCGGATCGAGAATGGTCCTTATTTCGCAGGACTACGGAAAAACGTGGCAGTCCATTGAAAAAGGTTTGCCTCCGTCTTCGTCTATCTCGTCGATAATTCAAATGGGCAGCTACTTGGTATGCGGCCATCCCGATGGCATATTCCTCTCAGCAGATATGGGCAAAACGTGGAGCAGGGTTCATCACGGCATTAAGGAAGGCGTATTCACGATATATGCCGCAGGGAATGCATTGTATGCCGTAGCAGGGAATGCGGGGTGTTAGGCATTATTGGAGACCGGCAAAGCTGTAAGGGACCTTAATATCATATCAAGGCAAAAACCGCCCGCTGCAGTGCTGCAACGGGCGGTCTACATAAAACAAACAATTAATTCTAAAATAATCGGAAAGTTCCCAATTATGCTGTTAGCGCCATCCGCCCCCAAGGGCTTTGTATATATTAATGATGGCGAGGTATTGCTGGTACCGGTTGTCGATAAGCTGGAGCTCGCTGTTCAGGGCATTGTCCTTGGCGGTAAGCACCTCAAGGTAGTTGGCAAGGCCGTAGGTAAGCAGTTCATCCGAATAATCTGCCGCCTTGGTTAGTGCATCTACCTGTTTTTCCCTTATCGAGATCTTACGGGTTTCATTATTGTAGTCGGCAAGCGCATCACTCACTTCCTTACTTGCATTTACGAGTGCCTGCTCAAACCTCACATAGGCCTGCTCCTGCTGTGCTTTTGCGATCTCATGGCGTGTACGGATCTGCCTTCCATTGAATATGGGTGCCGTAAGCCCGGTCACGATATTTGCAAAAAGTGAGTTGGTACTGAACCAGTCCTTCAGCTCAATACTCTGCAAGCCACCCGTACCGGTTATCCTGAATTGCGGGTAAAAGTTGGCGCGGGCTACATTGGTAAGCTCAAATGCATTTACGAACCCGAATTCGGCAGCTACAACATCAGGCCTGTTCCTGAGGAGTTGCGTAGAAAGCCCAAGCTTTATCTCAGGGTTCAGTTCCTGCATATCAAACGTGCTTCGCTCTACTTTCCGTGCCGGTTCGCCCATTTGTATGCTCAGGGCATTTTCCAGAAGTACGATGCCGTTCCTCAGGTCTTCAATAATAAGTTCAGTGGCATATTTCTGCGCCTCGGTCTGCTTTACCCCTACTTCGGTCACATTGCCCGCATCCTTCAATGCTATAATTGCCTCAACGCTTTGGTTACGGTTTACCAGGGTCGACTCGGCCACCTTCAGCTGCGCATCCAGTGAAAGCAATTGGTAATACAGTGCCGCAATATTAGTAATTACCTGCGTTTTCACGGCTTGGTTGGCGGCGATGGTCTGCATGTAGGCTGCGGCAAAAGCCCTTTTGTTACTGCGTATCTTTCCCCATATATCGGCTTCCCAGCCCAATGTTGCAGTAAGCTGGTACTGGTCTACATTGGTCGCTCCGCCACTTTGGCTGATGATGCGCCCAAACTGCGTGTTCTTCGACAATTCCTGGTGCGTCCAGTCGGCACCCAAGCTAAGTGTAGGGAAATAGCCTGCCTTACCCTGCTTCAGGCTCGCTTCCGCAGCTACGATGTTCTGCATCGCGATCCTGATGTCAAAGTTATTCTGCAGTCCTTTTTTAATATGCCCCTGCAATACCGGGTCGGTAAAGATCTTGTCCCACGACACGTCTCCCATAGATACCGTATCATTAGATACTATTTCTGTGCGGTACAGGTTCTCTGCCTTCATGTCCGGCTTCCTGTATTCCTTTGCCGCAAAGCACGATTGCAGGAGCAGCCCGCCTACGGTTATGATCAATATTCTGTATATGGTGCGTTTCATTTTTTTCGGTTTTCTCGCTGAGTTAATTTAACCACATAGGCACATAGCTTTAATTTGTTCGCAGTAGTTTCAATTTAGCGGCACAGAGGCTGAAGCTTGCTCCAGCTGTGTGAGCTCATGTTGATCTCCTGTTCCTTTGACTATAGATCCTATGTTCCTGTTTGGTTAAAATATTTTAGACAGTTAATTATTCTTCAGTGTTTTCGTGTGCTGCTTCCCGGGCTACGCGCTTTGCTGTCATTTTTTCCTGCAGGCTTTGGAATATTACGAACAGTACCGGGACAACAAATACCCCGAACAGCGTTCCTATAAGCATCCCGCCCACAGCGCCCATACCTATCGAGCGGTTACCTACAGCACCCACACCTCCGGCGAACGCCAATGGCATCAATCCAAAGATAAATGCGAACGATGTCATGAGGATAGGCCTCAAACGTGCCCTTGCGCCTTCGATAGCAGCTTCCATGAGCTCCATACCGTGCTTGCGCCGCTGTATGGCAAATTCTACGATAAGAATGGCATTCTTAGCCAAAAGGCCAATAAGCATGATCAGCGCCACCTGGAAGTAGATGTTGTTCTCCAGTCCCGCCAGCTTCACGAAACCTATCGCCCCTGCAATACCCACAGGCAGTGACAACAGGACGGCCAATGGCACCACATAACTTTCGTACTGTGCGCTCAGCAGGAAGTACACGAATACAAGGCTCAGCAGGAACACGCCTATCGCCTGGTTGCCCGCTATGATCTCCTCACGTGTCATCCCCGAGAATTCGTAAGTATAGGATTTCGGTAAATGCTGCGCTGCGACCTCTTCGATGGCCTTGATGGCATCGCCCGAGCTGAAGCCCGGCTTCGACTTACCGTTCACGTTCACCGCCTTAAGCATATTGAAACGCGATACGGCTTCCGGCCCATATATTTTTTTAAAGTCGATGAACTGGCTAATGGCGACCATTTTACCTTCGGCATTGCGTACGTAGATGCTGTTGATGGATCTTTCTGTAGCCCGTGCTTCAGGCTTGGCCTGTATCATCACGCGGAACTGCTTACCGAAACGGTTGAAGTCGGTAGTGTACAATCCGCCATAGTAGCCCTGCATGGTATTGAAAATATCGCTTACCGATACGCCTGCGTCCTTGGCCCGTTCCACATTAATATCCATCTGGTACTGCGGGAAGCCCGGGTTAAAGTTGGTAATGGCATACTGTATCTCCGGACGCTGCATCAGCGCGCCAAGGAACTCATTGCTCACCTTGCTCACAGTTGCCCAGTCGTCATCGCCCTTATCCTGTATCTTGAACTCAAAACCGTCGGCAGTACCGAAGCCCTGTACCGATGGCGGCGTAAAGAAGAGTATCTTGGCATCCTTAATGCCTGCGGTACGCCCAAAAAGTTCACCTACCACGGCATCCACATGCTGGTTGGCCTCTTTACGGTCCTTCCAGTCCTTCAGCTTCATGATGGTAAAAGCATACGAACCGCCATTGACCCTGTTGAGGAGGCTAAAGCCCACTACGCTCATCCTGGCCTCAACGATAGGCATCGAAACGATTATCGAGTCAAGCTGGTTCACAGCTTCCTGCGTTTTCTCAAGTGTCGTACCCGGAGGCATGGTCAGGTCGACCATGATAATACCCCTGTCCTCATTCGGGATGAACCCTGCCGGCGTAGTGCTGAACAGCAGCCATGTGATCCCGGTGAACACCAAAAGTGCGATGACCGTTATCCATTTTTTCCTGCCGAGGAATTTCAGTGAGCTTGTATATTTATTGTTCATCGAATCGAAACCGGCGTTGAAGGCGGTAAAGAAACGGTCTTTCAGGTTCTTCTTTTTATGCTCCCCTTCATGCTCATGGTCGTGTGGCTTGAGCAACAATGCACAAAGCGCAGGGGAAAGCGTTAAGGCATTTACCGCCGAGATAAGGATGGCTACCGCAAGGGTAATGGCGAACTGCTGGTAGAACACACCCGACGGCCCCTGAAGGAAGGACACCGGAATGAACACCGCCGCCATAACCAATGTAATGGAAACGATAGCTCCTGTTATCTCGCTCATGGCAGATAGTGTGGCCTTGCGCGGCGAGCGTTCGCCCTCGTCCAGTTTGGCGTGTACGGCCTCGACGACTACGATGGCATCATCCACCACGATACCAATGGCCAGCACCAATGCGAACAGCGTAAGCAGGTTGATGGAGAAGCCAAAGATGTTGAGGAAGAAGAACGTACCTACGATCGCCACGGGAACCGCGATGGCAGGGATGAGCGTGGAACGCAGGTCCTGCAGGAACAGGAACACCACGATGAATACCAGTACGAAGGCCTCGATCAGCGTAGAGACCACTTTTTCTATCGAGGCATCAAGGAACGATTTGGTATTGAACGGTATTACGTAATCAATGCCTTCCGGGAAGCTCGATTTGCTTTCCTCCATGATGGTCATCACTTCTTTGATGATGTCATTGGCATTGGAACCCGATGCCTGGAAAATACCCATAGCCACACCGTTGTTGCCCATACCGAAGTTCTTCTGCGCGTAGTTAAAAGCGCCCAGTTCAATATTGGCAACGTCCTTCAGCTTAAGGAAATTACCGTTGCCTGTAGATTTGATAACGATGTTCTCGTATTCCTCCACTTTAGAAAGGCGCCCTTTGTATTTTATCACATATTCGTAAACGCCTTCGGCATTCTCCCCGAATTTACCCGGCGCAGCCTCTACATTCTGTTCCTGCAATGCGGCCTGTATGTCTTTTGGCGCAATGTTGTAAGCGGCCATTTTTTCGGGGTCGATCCATATACGCATCGAGTAGTCCTTACCGCCAAATACGTTAACCTGGCCAACACCCTTAACCCTTTGCAGCTTGGGCACAAGGTTGATCTTGGCGAAGTTCTGTACGAAGGTCCCATCATAATCCTTGTTGGTCGAATATAGCGACAGGAACATCAGCGCGCTGGTCTGGCTCTTTACGGTAGTTACCCCTGTTTGTACAACAGCAGCAGGAAGCTTGCTCGTGGCACGCGACACACGGTTCTGCACGTTTACCGCGGCAATGTCAGGGTTAACGCCCAATTCGAAAAATACGCTGATGGTGGCAGTACCGTCGTTGGCAGCGGTAGAGGTCATGTAGGTCATGTTCTCCACACCGTTGATCTCTTCTTCCAGCGGGATCACAACCGAGTTGAGTACGGTCGTGGCATTGGCCCCGGTATATGTCGCGGTGACCTGCACTGTTGGCGGGGCGATCTCAGGGTACTGCTCCACCGGCAGCGACATGAGGCCCAGTACGCCCAATATAGTTATCAATATCGAAATTACGGTACTCAGTACCGGCCTTTCTATAAATACTTTTAGCATCTCAGGTTATTTCTTTGTAACGGTTGTTGTTTTGGTTTCGGTCTTGCTCGTGGCAAGGGTATCGGGTTTAGGGGACGGAGCAGCTTCGGCTTTAGCCGGCTGCGGTACTATCGCCATGCCATCCTTCAGCTTCGATGCGCCTTCGGTCACGATGGTCTCGCCCACTTCAAGGCCTTCGCTTACAATGTAGTTAAGCCCCGCCGTGCCTTTGGTCGTAATGATCTTAGACTTCACGCTATTATCTTTGTTCACTACATAGATCATCTGCTTGCCCTGCATATCGAACACGGCCATCTGGGGCACCAGTATCACATCCTTCTGTTCGATCGGTATGCGTACTATACCCTTGCTTCCACTCCTCAATATCGCCTGTGGGTTTGGGAAATCTGCCCTGAACTGCGAAGTACCGGTAGCTTCATCAGCCAGTCCGTTCACCGTTTGCAGCCTGCCTTTTTGCTCATACTCGCTGCCGTCAACCAAGAGCAGGCTTACAGCCGGGGCATTCTTCAGTTTTTCCTGAAGGGTAGCACCGTTAAACCTCCTGCTGAAATCGATAAGCTGCTTTTCGTTCATCGAAAAATAAGCACGCATCCCTTTAGTGTCAGACACTGTTGTCAGCGGCTGTTCGTTGGTGGCGCTCACAAGGCTTCCTTCTTTATACGGAAGGCTCCCTATAACGCCGTTTACCGGAGATGTTATGGTGCCAAAGCCAATGTTGGCAGCAACACCGCTGTAGGCTGCTTTGGCCTGTGCCAGCCTTGCTTTTGCGGTTTCCAGCTGTACACTGGAAATTATCTTGCGGTCCACCAGCGGCTTCAGCCTGTCAACCTCTACCTGTGCGGCAGTGACATTGGCTTTTGCGGCAGCAGCATCCTGGTTCAGGGTTTGGGTTTCCAGCTTAAAGAGCAGCTGGCCCTTACGTACCTGTTGGCCTTCGTCTACATATATCTTCTGGATAAAGCCGTTCACTTTCGGGCGTATCTCTACATTTTGCTGCCCTTCGAGGTTGGCGGTATATTCTTCAAACACCAGTGCGTCCTGCTTAACTATCGCCTGTACCGGGAACGGCATTGGCGGTGGGGCAGCCTGTGCGGCCTGGTCTTCTTTTTTGCCGCACGATATTATCATGAGTAAGGCGGCCAGCGCGCCTGCTAAGGATCTTTTTTTCATGGGGTAACTATTTGTTTTTTGGATTGATGATCATTTGTTATTGTTCTCTATTTCTTTAAACTTGTTGATGGTATTGGTAAGCAGCTCCTCCATCTGTAAAATGTGCTCTTTATACGCCTTCGTTTTCTCAAGGTCCCCTTTTTCGGCTACGCACATCGCAGTCTTTTCGCGGTAAGCCAGCATACGGTCCACTATCATTTTTTCAAACTCGATCATCTTCATGTAATTGCTGAAGCGCTCGCTGAAGGGAGATGGCTTAAAATATTTTTTACGGTCGCCCGGCAGTGTGTAGTAGGTGATCTTTCCGAGGCTCAGCAGCAGGTTCACATTCGTTGACACCGAACTCTTACTTGCGGCCATTCTTTCTACAAGGTCTTCAAAGGTTATCCCCTTTCCGCAGGCATCTAATATGATGGTGGCAAAAATACGTGCCCCAAGGGGCGGCATGTGGTGAAACTTTTCGAAATGGATGCCAAACATCTCTATCAACTCTTCCTTCTCTTTCTGGGTGTCGGACATTTATTAAAAATTTTTGGCAAAGATAAAACTTAGTTCGTTACGAGCCGAACCAACCGAACTGAAGTTTGCGTTAAAAATTTGTTAAGAAAAAGATGAGGCTTTTTAATCGGAGTAGTAACTAAATAGTCCTGCTTTGACATTTTGAATATATCACTGTTGAAATATACGACCATTAGCTACGATCGTATGATAATACTAAAAGCGATATTTTCGTGTACGGTGCTAATCGATCATGTGAGATATACAGGAGAGAATAGATCAGAACGCAACTCTCAATTCTCCCAAATTGCGAGTTTAGTTACGGAACTTGGCAGTTTTAGCCTAATATTTAAGAGTATTGACTTGGAGGATTGATCGCTTAATCGTACCTCCTTACCTTGCCAGCAGGCGGCTCGCAATGAACGCGATTTTTGGAAACATAATTCTACTTCGCTATCTCCAGCGTAACGTTTAAATTCCCGTGGCTCTTATTGTCAGTAATCTCCATAAAAGCTTTTTTGGAAAGGTCGATATCCTTTCCTGCAGAGAATGGACCACGGTCGTTGATAATCACAACGACTGATCTGCCATTGGCTTTGTTGGTCACTTTTACTTTCGTGCCAAAGGCTAGTTTCTTGTGTGCTGCGGTATATTTGCTGTTACTGAATTTCTCGCCGCTTGCTGTTTTATTGCCGTTGAACTTATCGGCATAATAGCAGGCAACTGCATTCTTATCATATATGCCAAATGCACCTTTAGACGATGAACATCCAACAGCAATGACTGTGAAAATAAGCAGTACGGCGATCCTTTTGGCCATAGGGGATTATTTTTCCTTATCGATGATCTCCATCTTTACTTTAAACGAACCGCATCCTTTGTTAGACGCGATCTCCATAAAGGCTGTCCTGGTAAGGTCTATCTCAAGTTTTTTGCTGAAGGGGCCACGGTCATTCACCTTAACGTCTACGAACTTACCGTTTGATTCGTTGGTAACGCGCACCATGGTCCCGAAAGGGAGCTTCATGTGGGCAGCAGTGTAGTGCTTGTTGTGGAAACGCTCGCCGCTGCTGGTTTTCCTGCCATTGAACTTGTCGGCATAGTAGGTAGCCAACGCGCTCTTTTTATACAGGGTAAGCTTTGGGGTTTCCGGTTTTTCGGCAACAGCCGCTTCGGTAGTATCTGCCACAATAATGGCAGCAACAGGTTTTTCAATTTTTCTTACGGCAACCGTTTCAGTAGTTGCGAAGCCAGTTATTATTAAAAATAATAAAGCGGCACTGAAAATAAGACTACTATTCTTCATAATAAGTTTATTTTGGTCCTTTATTAAACAAATAATATGCCACGGATAAAAAAAGCCCACGGAGGGCTTTGTACGGTTAGCTTAATCGAACCATTGTCCGTATGGTATCCTGCTTAAAAGCAGCACTAATCCTATAGCATATAATATTCCGATACTCTTGAATTTTTTAGCAGATTCCTCTGTCTTTTTGTGCTTCGACCATCCTATCGTGATAAGGGTGATCGCTATCAGGTTTACAAGCGGGTGCTCTACAAGCAGCAAACGCAGGCTACTGTCTTTCATCACTGTTCCCATACCGGCAGATCTGGCGATCGCCATTGCGGGGGAAACAAAGATCAATACTAGTCCTATTACAAATTGTACGTGCGTGAATACCATGGCGATCATGGAAATCTGCCTGTCTTTTGGTGTAAAAGCCCTCTTCGACGAAAGGCCCGCAAAGGCATTAAGGATGGCAATGACCAGCAATACTAAAACCGCGTATGCCCAATAAGAATGGAGCCCCAAAACACCTTCGTACATAGTTTTTCTAATTTTTAGGAAAAGCAAATATAACACATTACGTACGAAAGTCAACCCAAAATCCCCTGTTAATTAGTTGTTAACAGACGTTTACCCGCTGGCATCAAGATGCTTACACGGTAAATTTTGACCTCTCCCTCAAACAAAAATCCCTGTGATCGCAATGAACCACAGGGATTTTTAAAAGTCTATGCCGGCTAAATTATTTACCTAAAAAAGTTTTCAACAATAGCGTCGTTGAACCGTCGTGCTGCTTTACTTCGCCGGTATTTATCTCGTCGAGGATGGAGTTGGCTAATTGCTTCCCAAGTTCCACGCCCCACTGGTCGTAGCTAAAGATATTCCAGATCACGCCCTGTACAAATATCTTGTGCTCATACAATGCTACAAGGGCACCAAGGGTCTCCGGCGTTAGCTTTTTAATAAGCAGCGTATTGGTGGGCTTGTTGCCTGCAAATACTTTGAACGGCAGCAGGTAAGCGGCTTTTTCACCCGTTACGCCCTGTTTTTCAAACTCGGCTTTTACCTGAGCTTCGGTTTTGCCGTTAAGTAATGCCTCGGTCTGGGCAAAGAAGTTCGACATCAGCTTATCATGATGGTCCTTGTTGCCGTGAAGCGGTTCAATGAACCCAATAAAATCCGTCGGGATAAGTTTGGTCCCCTGATGGATCAACTGGAAAAAGGCATGCTGCGAATTGGTACCCGGCTCACCCCAGATGATGGTGCCCGTTTGGTAATTCACCGGATCCCCGTCGCGGCCAACGCTCTTGCCGTTACTCTCCATAATACCCTGTTGCAGGTAGGGAGCCAGCTTTTGAAGGTATTGGGTATACGGTATCAGCGCCTCGCTTTCGGCACCGAAGAAATTGTTGTACCAAATGCTCAGCAAGGCCAGCACTACCGGTATGTTCTCATCGAAATCAGCCGTACGGAAATGCTCGTCCATTTCGTTGGCGCCTTTCAGCAGGTCGTCAAAGTTCTCAAAGCCTACCGCCAATGCGATGGTAAGGCCCACCGCGCTCCATAGTGAGAAGCGCCCTCCTACCCAGTCCCACATCGGGAAGATGTTGGCCTCGGCAATGCCAAATTCTGTTACTTTCTGTATGTTGGTCGATACGGCCACAAAATGCTTCGCTACATCCTCCTGATTAGCTGACGCAAGGAACCATGCCCTCGCCGTTTCAGCATTGGTGAGCGTTTCCTGTGTAGTAAATGTTTTTGACGCCACTACAAAAAGCGTGGTCTCCGGGTCAAGGCCCTTAAGGCTCTCCATAACGTGGTCGCCATCTACGTTAGAGATAAAGCGTACATTCAGGTGGTTCTTATAGAATTTCAAAGACTCCACCACCATGGCAGGCCCAAGGTCGGAACCGCCGATACCAATGTTCACTACATCAGTAAACGCCTTGCCGGTATAGCCTTTCCTGCCGCCGCTTATGACCTCGTCACAAAACTGCTTTAGCTTGTTCTTAACCGCATATATTTCGGGAAGCACATTCACGCCGTCCACCTTCACATCGGCGCTTTCTGGGGCGCGCAATGCAGTATGCAGCACTGCCCTGCCCTCGGTACGGTTGATGGCCTCTCCGCCAAAATAGCTTTGTATGGCACCGGAAAGATCTACTTCGTTAGCAAGGTTTTGCAGAAGTACGAGTGTTTTTTCGTTAATAATATTTTTAGAATAATCTACAAGGAAGTCTTCCCATTTTATGTGGAATTTCTCTGCCCTGCCGTTGTCCGCAGCGAACATTTCCGGCATTGAAGCGTGCTGCATTTCGTCAAAATGCGCGCGCAATCCCTGCCATGCGGCGGTACCGGACGGATCAATGTTTTGTAGTGCCATGTGAATTTATTTTTGGAATTTGATGTTCGAAATACTGTCCAGCTCTTTTTTGAGCGGGGTCATGTAGGCAATGAAGCGTGGCTTGTGCTTTGCCGACATCGGCTCTGAGCTTGGGAGCTTTTGGCGCAGTGCATCCACCTGCACGCCATTTTTCCAGAAACGGTAGCATACGTGCGGCCCTGTTGCAAGGCCGGTGCTGCCTACAAGCCCTATAACGTCGCCCTGGCTTACCCTCTGCCCCTGCCTTACCTTGATCTTCGACATGTGCAGGTACTGGGTAGAATAGGTGCCGTTGTGCTTCACTTTTACAAAGTTACCATTACCCGAGGTATAGCCTGTGCGCTCTACAACGCCGTTGGCCGTGGTCATGATGGGTGTACCGTGAGGTGCGGCATAGTCGGTGCCGTTGTGAGCCTTCCACGTCTGCTGTACCGGATGGAAACGCTTTGGCGAGAATCGGGAACTGATACGGCTGAATTGCAATGGCGCCTTCAGGAACATGCTCTTAAGCACCTTGCCTTCTTCATCATAAAAATCATATCGTTTCGCATTTTCGTCCTGTTTGAACGGGAAAGCATATATTTTTTTGCCCTTGTATTCAAAATAGGAAGCCTCGATCTTGTCGAGCCCTGCATATTGGGTACCGTCGATATATTTTTCGTTTACCGTTACGGCAAACTTATCCCCTTTCTGTATTTTAAAGAAGTCGATGCTCCAGGCATAAATCTCGGAGAGCTCGTGTGCCAGTGCAGGCGATGCCCCAGCGTTAGAAAGTGTTTCGGCAAGAGACCCTTCAATTTCGGCAGCGATAACACGGCGTTTGATGGTAACAGGCTTAACGGTTTTTGTAGCTTTTGCTATAGAGTCCCGAAGATCAACAACATAATAGCTCATGTTGTCGGGCTGGTAAATGAATACCTGCAGCTTGTTCGGAGCGGATCTGCCTTTCAGCATCGTGAACGGCTTGCCTACACGGATGTTACGCAGGTCGAAGGAATCTTTAATGGCTTCGGTTATCTTATGTACCTGTGCGCCGTCATACCCTTCCTCGCTCAAAAGTTTACCAAAGGTATCGCCGTTGCTAATGGTATCGCGCACCACCCTGAAATGTTCGAGCGTAAAGCCGAACTCTTTGGTCACGGGCGCGGCAGGTTTGGCAACAGGCTTCGGCTTTGTGGTTTGTTCGTCTTCCTTACAGGCAAATAGCGTAAATAGTAATAGTATGGAGGCCAGGTACTTCAATTGTGATCACTTGTTTATTCAATTATACATTCTCTCCCCACGACTTCAATTCTTCCTCGCTCCACAGCTCAGGGAAAAATATCCTGCGCTGGTATTTGGGGTGCATGTACTTTTTCCAGTCGCTTCCGCCGGTAGCTTCCTGCGGGCCGGAAACACTCTCGATGTATTTTTTTGCGGTATTAAGATGGCCCATGACCCATGTCACGTTTACAGTATAGTCGTAGTGGCGCATGGCTTTTATGAGCATTGCATCGTTTTGATCGGCTTGCGGCAGCTGCCTGAATTTTTGCCAGATGTTGATCGTATTGTACTCCTCCATGAAACGAAGGAACTCTCCCTTATACTTGCGCTCAAATTCGGCAAGCAGGTAGCTCTTTTCGCCGGTGTGGTAGTCTTTACCTGCCGCCTGCCAGTACAGGTGCTCCAGCGCGTGCTCATAGGGCGTATTGCGGTCTATGGTAGCGCGGTAGCGGTAGTCGATAAGGTTAATGAGGTCAGTGCTGGCAAATTCTATAAGGCGGTATTGCGCGCTCTGGAAGCCGCTGGCCGGGGTAAGGGTATTGCGGAACTTCATGTACTGTTCCACCTGCATGCCGTCGCCCATAATGTCGAACGAGGTGGTCAGCATGTCAAAATAGCGGCTGATGCGCATTAGCTTTTCAGTAAAAAAAGAAGTGGAAGGAGCTTCGTTGTGGCAAAGCTGCTCCACTTCCCAGAGTATCATTTTAAACAGCAACTCGTTGATCTGGTGGTACATGATGAACACCATTTCGTCGGGTAGCGTTGTTCTTTGTATTTGTAAATTAAGAAGTGCATCGGTCTGGATGTAATCCCAATACGTTATCGGCTTAGCCCAAAGCAAACCCTCGAGGTGGGTTTCTGTCTTTTGATTTATTGCCCGGAATTTCTCATCAAGCTCATTTAATTTTTCCTGTATCGGGGCTGTCAACTCCATGCTTATTTCTTTTTAACCGTGAACGGATGAGCAAGTCCCCTGTAGGATTCAAGGTCTGCTTTTAGCGACCCTACCGCAAGGCTTGCTTTGATGCGCAACGGAATTTTATTTTCATCGTCTGATACCCAGACTGTTAAACTCTCTTCTTCTTTGAACACACGACCCGATTGGACCATTGGCCTGAACACCATCGTGGAAACGGTTCCAAATTTAGTTTTTAAATCTTCTTTGCCAATGTATTTCAGCTTAAATTTTATCACCTCATCGTCAAAAAACATATCAAGCGCAATGTATTCATTGACTTTCATTGTATTGATGGCGGGGTGGTTCCTAAGGTAATAAAATGCCGAAACGACATCCTGTACCTTTTCAGGCACCGAGTAGGTCTTTTCCTTATTCTTTTTTCTGTCCTTTACGGTAACGGTATTATTGGCCTGCTGGAAAAAAGCTTCCTGGTGTTTCTCATACCCGCCCTCGTCTATCTTGCGCAGGTGCTGGTAGGGCTTGCTGGTCGCTTTGTCGAAATAGCTTTCATAGGTATCGTCTACCTTAAAGAAAAATTTCGTCATTCCGGACGTATACCCCTTACCTACTACGTGGTGGATCTTCTTACCGTTCCTCAGTGCTTCCTTAACCTCCAGTGTCGCATAGCCGGCATTTACAACCCCATAATGGATGCGGAACTTAAAATATTCCCCCGTTGTAAAGGCCCCCTGTGAAAATGCATTACAGGCCGTCAGAAGCAAAATCATTGCTATCAATCTTCTCATGGTAATTTTTTGTTTTTTGTGGATACCTGCCTTAAATGCAATTTCTGTTCCAAAAATACTAAAACAAAAAAACCCAGTCAAAATAATGACCGGGTTTTTATGCTATTAACCAACCAAAAAACTATAAATTATGAAAATTTACTTTAAAAACCGGGGGCCTATGACCTCCCTCCGATTTTCGAGTGCAAAAGTAGATACTTTATTGAAGAATAATTTATAAAAATTCTACTTTAACACATATTGTGCAAAAAATAGTTGTTTGGAAGATTTAAAATTATACATCTTTCAAAAAAAGGACATTTTTATAACGTTCCCCTCAAAGCCTGTTCACGTTCTATGCTCTCAAACAGCGCTTTAAAGTTCCCGGCACCAAATCCGCGGGCACCCATACGCTGGATAATTTCATAAAAAAGCGTTGGCCTGTCCTCTACCGGTTTGGTAAATATCTGCAGCAGGTAACCTTCTTCATCAGCATCGATCATAATGGCCAGCTCCTCCAGTTTTTGCATGTCTTCCTTCATCATACCCATGTGTTTGCCAAGGCGTTCCGGTATGGCCTCATAATAGGAACGCGGCGGACGTGAAAGGAACTCAACACCCCTCGACTTCAGGTCTGATACCGTTTTGATGATATCATCTGTAGCGATGGCGATATGCTGAACGCCCGGCCCACCGTAAAAGTCAAGATATTCCTCGATCTGGGAACGTTTTTTGCCTTCCGCAGGCTCGTTGATAGGGAATTTGATCCTTCCGTTGCCATTGCTCATCACCTTGCTCATAAGCGCCGAATATTCGGTATTGATCTGCTTGTCATCAAACGAAAGGAAGTTCACAAAGCCCATTACCTCTTCATACCATTTTACCCATGTGTTCATTTCGTTCCAGCCCACGTTGCCCACCATATGGTCAACATATTTAAGGCCTGTCGGGGCCGGATTGTAGTCGCTCTTCCACTCGCGGAAGCCCGGAAGGAACACACCGTTGTAGTTTTTACGCTCTACGAACATATGTACCGTTTCGCCATAGGTATAGATACCGGCACGCACCACTTCGCCAAACTCATCAGTTTCCACTGTTGGCTCCATGAATACCCTGGCACCACGCTTGGTCGTTTCTTCGAACGATCTGCGGGCATCCTCTACCCAAAGGGCTACGACTTTTACGCCATCGCCGTGCTTTACGAGATGGTCGTTAAGCGGCGAATCGGCAGTAAGCGGCGTGGTAAGCACAATGCGGATCTTATCCTGCACCAGCACATACGACGCGCGGTCCTTAAGGCCTGTTTCCAATCCGGCATACGCCAATGACTGGTAGCCGAAAGCCGTTTTATAATAGTGCGCTGCCTGCTTGGCGTTGCCCACAATGAATTCTACATAATCAGTACCCATAAGCGGCAGGAAATCCTGCGCGCCTTCAAATATTTTCTCAAGTCCGTACTCGACACTTTTAACTTCTTTTTCCATTAGTTTATGTTTTAATTAACTGACGTGGTGTCAGTTGTTGTGTTGTTGTTTTTCCTCTCCCATCCTCTCCAAAGGAGAGGGTGAGGGGATGAACGTTGTCTCTGATCTCACCCTCCTACCCCCTCTCCAAAGTAGAGGTGCATTGGAACGTGAATATTGTTGTTGTTTATTTTTTTTCCTCTCCCCGGCCCTCTCCAAAGGAGAGGGTGACGGAGCGTAACACTCTTGCTCAATACAGCCCTATGATTACGCTTTCAATATCCATCCCGGCTCCCTCTCCTTTGGAGAGGGTTGGGGAGAGGACTTTATTCATGATTAAGACTGCGCCGGGGAGAGGACACTACTCCACCCAAGACTTATAATACTGCCCATCGTCAAGGCCCATGGCTTCTTCGGTAACCATTAACGGGCGGAAGGTATCTACCATCACAGCCAGCTCTTCAGTTACCGTTTTGCCAATACTTCGCTCCATCGCGCCCGGTGCTGGGCCGTGCGGGATGCCTTTCGGATGCAGGGTAATGTGGCCCTGCTCGATGTTGTTGCGGCTCATGAAGTCGCCATCCACATAATACAATACCTCATCGCTGTCGATGTTGCTGTGATTGTATGGCGCCGGTATCGCTTTCGGGTGGTAGTCGTACAGCCTCGGGCAGAATGAGCATACTACGAACGTAGATGTCTCGAATGTCTGGTGTACCGGAGGCGGCTGGTGTACGCGCCCTGTTATCGGCTCAAAATTATGGATACTGAAGCCGTACGGGAAGTTGTAGCCATCCCACCCTATTACGTCAAACGGGTGTGTGGCATATACTACCTCGTGCATCATGCCTTCTTTCTTTATCTTGATGAGGAAGTCGCCTTTCTCGTCGAATGTCTCGATCTCTTGAGGCAATTTGAAATCCCTTTCGCAGAAAGGCGAATGTTCCAGATGCTGGCCACTGCTGTTCTTGTAGCGTTTCGGCGTATAGAACGGCGCGATCGATTCCACATAGAAAATACGGTTATCCTCGGTCTCGAAATCGATCTGGTAGATCATCCCGCGCGGAATGATAAGGTAATCGCCATACTCAAACGGGATATTGCCCATAAAGGTGCGCAGCTTGCCTTTACCTTTGTGGATGAAAAGCATCTCGTCGGCATCGGCATTCTTATAGAAATATTCCCTAAGCGACTTACGGGGCGCTGCAAGCCCTATGATGCAGTCGCGGTTTACCAGCATGGCCTTGCGGCTGTCCAGGAAATCATCCTGCGGCTTTAGCTCAAATCCCTTGAAAAGTAATGATCTGATATTCTTGTCGATGGCGATCTTTGGCTCTACAGAATAGGACCTCAGTATTTCCTTGACCTGTGTAGGCCTGTGAACGTGGTACAGCAACGACGAGTGCCCGTGAAAGCCCTCTGTACCGAACAGCTGCTCATAGTAAAGGCCGCCGTTGGGCTTCTCGAACTGTGTATGGCGCTTTTGGGGGAAATCCCCCAATTTATGATATATAGGCATATTTGAAATGATTAGTATTAAACAATAGTCCGCATACCACTACTGCCTCATTCCGGATTTCTCTTAATGAGGTATTTTAAATATCCTAATAAACCGGCCCATTGTGAGTTCATATTACAAATATCGGAAAAATTTGTTTTTTTGGCTGAATAATACTGAAAAAAATGTCCGAAGTCTTGCGACCCGATCCGTGTGCCTTCATATCTGGCACCGTACTCCCCGCCATCTTAGACAACAAAAAAATCCCGACAGTTTTCACTATCGGGACTTCAGGTGTGTTAGCTTGTATAAGATCTTAAAGTTCTGTACTATCAGCAGGCGGGTTGGCCAGCTTACTTTTGCGTTTACCATAGGAGAAATATACCAATATACCCACTACAAGCCATGACAACGACAGCAATTGTGCGTCTACGCTCAGGTTGATCATCAGGTAGATGTTGATAGCGATGCCACAAACCGCGATCACCGGAAGTGCGGGCACCTTAAAGGTGCGCTCCAGGTGCGGTTGCTTAACCCTTAATATCCACACCGCGATACATACCATGGTAAAGGCGAACAATGTACCAAAGCTGGTCATGTCGGCCAGTTTACTGATCGGTGTAAAGGCAGCTACGATAGAAATGAACGTACCCAGTATGATAAGGTTCCTTTTCGGCGTGCCAGTTATCGGGTGTACCCTTGAGAAAACAGGAGGTATAAGGCCGTCTTTTGACATACCAAGGAAGATCCTCGACTGCCCCATGATCATTACCATGAGTACCGAGATCAAGCCTATTGTTGCGGCAATAGTGATAATATATCCTGCCCAGGCCTGCCCTGCAATATCGAATGCATAGGCTACAGGAGCCTTTATAGCTTCAGGATAGGCACCCTGCGGGTCAAAATTTTGGTAATCCATCATACCGGTCAGCACTAACGATACCATGATGTAAAGCGCCGTACAGGCAAGTAATGATGCAATGATCGCAAATGGAATATCTTTTTTAGGATTAATGGCTTCGCCGGCCTGTGTAGAAACAGCATCAAAGCCTACATAGGCGAAGAATATCGCTGCCGCCCCTGAAATGACACCGCCAATTCCATAGGCTTCGTGTGGCTTGCCGTCAACCATTATAGTTTTTGCCTCAGGAATGAATGGCGACCAGTTGTCCATATTGATAAAGAAAAGACCCGCCACAATAACGAATATTACAGCAGAAACCTTAAGTATTACAATGAAGTTATTCGCTTTTGCGGCCCCCGATGTTCCCCTTGTAAGGATCCCCACTACGAACAGTACTATGAGGAATGCCGGAAGGTTCATTGAGAAGCCTTCACCAGTATAACTTGATGGGTCTGTGGTAAGATAATCCGGTAAATGGATCCCGAACATATGGAGCATCTTATTAAAATATCCCGACCAGGACACGGCAACCGTCATTGATCCCATGGCATATTCAAGGATAAGGCCCCAACCAATGATCCAGGCAAATACCTCGCCGATGGTACCGTAGGCATATGCGTAAGCCGAGCCTTCTACCGGGAGTATGGATGAGAATTCAGAATAGCAAAGCGCTGCGAATACACAGGCAATGCCTGCTATAACGAACGAAAGTGCCAATGCAGGCCCGGCGTGGTTGTAAGCACCCGTACCCGTAAGTACAAAGATACCGCCCCCAATGATGGCCCCGATACCAATGGCCGTAAGGCTCCATTTTCCAAGTACCCGCTTTAATTCACTCTTTTTCATGTCTGCCTCAAAGGCAGAAACAGGTTTGACTCTCCACTTAGACATATAGATTTATTTTATTAAAGTCCCAAATATAGGGTTTTTAATAAAATTATGAAGTTTTTAACTGTAAAAGGTTGATTTGTTTATTCGTTGATACCGTTATGCAGTAATTTAGTGCATTTGTTACGAATAGATCTGCCTATTGTTCGTCTCGAACATAGCTGATCGACACATATACAATAAACCTGTCAACAACAAATTAAAACCAAAAGCCCACGCTAACCCATGTAGTATGCTTATGGGTTTCGGGCGACCAGCTGTGCTTGAGCTCCAATGGCCCGATGATGGTTTCCATTCCATAGCCGAGGGCATATCCGCTAAAGCTTGGCCAGGAGAACATCAGCCCTTCTTCATACAGGTTATACCCCACATTGGCATAATTGGCAGAGAGGTTCAGATGGTTCTTTTTAGCGAACTCATAGTCCAGCGTAGCCATGCCTTTTATGTAGCTGTTGCCCGATATGGTCAGGAAATCATAGCCGTAAAAATGCCGGAAGCTGTTGGTCATATAATATCCGTAGCCCCCAAGCATAAAGTCGAACGTAGGCACCTGGTTCTCGCCCAGTGAAAGGCCTGTCTCAGACTGCAGTTGGAGCGTAAGCCCGTTGCATAGCGTTTTGGCAGTACCTATCTCGCCTTTTATGAGCGTAAAACGATCAAAGCCGCCGGTATAGTCGGATGAATATAAAAAAGCTTTTGCCTCTCCCGAAAAGAACCATCCTTCGCTGGGAAAGTACTGGCTGTCATAGGAATCGAACTTAAGATAGCCATAGAGTGAGAGATAGTCGCTATCGTCAAACACCGGATCGATGTCCTGGATCGTTTCCGATCTTATCTTTACATGCTTGTACTCCAGGCCTCCTCCCAACAGGAACCGTTGCGCGAATATGGTTTGCAGGTAGATCTGGTTGGTCCAATCGGAATAATCCACATTTACCGACTCGACACCCAAAATATCGCTAAACTCGCCCACCACATAATCAGACGAAATATTGCGGTTAAAACCGTTAAAGTGCGAATGTAGCCCGTAACTGATGTAAAAGCCATTATCAATATAATAATCGAGGTTATAACGGAAGTTGTCTCCCAAGATCACGTCTACCGAAGCCACATCATTACGGCGTATCAGGTTTTTTTGCGTCAGGTTCACCAGTATCGCGCTTTTGTAGAGCCCGTCATAATGCAGGCCGAATTTCAGGTAGCGGTCCACAGGGTTCTCTGTTAACTTCAGGTTGAGCACCTCGCCCCTGTTACCTTTGTCAAAGCAATAAGAGATACCCGTAAAGTTTTGCGTTGCATTGAGGTTGCTGATACCGTTATTGAAAATATCGTACGTGATCCTGCTTCCCGGCTTAAAACTCAGCTTGCCTATAACATAAGCACGGGTATAGTTGTTCAGCCCATTTATCCTTATCTGCTCCACATACAGCGAATCCTGTACCGGCACACGCTCTTTTTCTATCCTGTGCCCAACGCCCAGTGGCCGCAGCCTGTCAATGATCGCCCTGCCAGCTTCCTCACCTTTCTTTATAATATCGATGCCGTCTTCAAAGGACACCACCGAAAATCCCGAAATGTCCGGCTTGATGTAAATATCCGTCATAGCGCGCTTATCTTCCATCTTTTGGATCATTTGGTAATTGTTTATCTGGATGAGCACACCCGTAGCGCCTTTTATCTGGTCGCGGGTCTTGAGCGGGTCCTGCACATCCACACCGATTATGATATCGGCACCCATTTTCTTTACCTCCTCAATGGGATAATTATTGCTAACGCCCCCGTCAATGAGCAGCCGCCCGTCGATTTCCACAGGGGTGTACAATGATGGGAATGCCCCGCTGGCCAGGATCGCATCGGGCAGGACACCGCGGCGCAGCACTACCTCGCCACCTGTCTCAATATCGGTCGCAATACAGACGAACGGAATGGGAAGGCTATCGAAATCGCGAATATGGCGCACATGATCGGTAAGGCGGTTGACAGTGGTATAATTGTAAAGCCCCTTTGATAATGCAGTAGGGAAACCAATACGGAATTTTTTAAACGGAAGACTGAGCGCGTACAGCTCGTCGTTGCGCTTCTCGAAAAAGTTCTTGGAACCTCGCGGCGTATAATCCCGTAGAAGCGCATCGGCATCCAGCACACGGAATATCGAGTCCAATTCATTGGCAGAATAACCCGCCGCATACAGCCCGCCCACAATGGCCCCCATGCTGGTACCGCCTATGTAGGATATCTCAACACCCTCTTCTTCCAGTACTTTCAACACGCCTATGTGCGCAAGTCCTTTGGCTCCGCCACCGCTTAATACTACACCTACTTTGGGTTTGCCCTCCTTCTTCTCCTGCCCTTTCACAGAGCCGAAAACAAGCATGCATGACAGCAGGAGAAAAAATTTGTTCATTATTTTGTATTCGCCTTATAATATTCAGTGATCTTTTTTGCTTTGCTCGGGCCTACAACTTTGGCGATCTCCTCCTCGGGCGCTGCCGTAAGCCGCTTTACCGACTTGAAATGCGTGATCAGTGTTACCATAGTCTTCTCCCCTATGCCGGGAATACTGTCCATCGAGGTTTTCAGCGCGCCCTTGCTGCGCTTGTCGCGGTGGAAGGTGATCCCAAAACGGTGCGCCTCGTTCCGCAGGTGCTGTATGATCTTGAGCGTTTCGCTTTTCTTATCTAAGTACAGCGGTACCGAGTCGCCGGGATAGAAGATCTCCTCCAGCCTTTTTGCAATGCCCAATATAGTGATTTTCCCACGCAAGCCCAATTCATCGATGCTTTTTAACGCCGAAGATAATTGCCCCTTCCCACCATCAATGATGATCAGTTGCGGCAGGGGTTCATTTTCTTCCAAAAGCCTTTTGTACCGGCGAAAGACCACTTCCTCCATCGAAGCAAAATCGTTAGGGCCGTCAACGGTCTTTATGTTGAAATGGCGGTAATCCTTTTTGCTGGGCTTGCCATCCTTAAATACCACGCACGCCGCAACGGGGTTGGTCCCCTGTATGTTGGAGTTATCGAAACACTCAATGTGCCGGGGCTCTTCGGGCAGGCGAAGGTCTTTCTTCATTTGTGCCATGATGCGATTGGTATGCCTGTCCGGGTCTACTATTTTTATCTGCTTCATCTGGTCGAGTCGGAAATAACGGGCATTGCGTTCGCTCATATCGAGTATCATCTTTTTATCTCCAAGCTTGGGCACGGTCACATTCACACCCTCGCCCAGCTCGAGCGGAAATGATGCCAGTATTTCTTTAGACCGCAGGTGGAAACGTTCGCGCAATTCAACCACGGCCAGTTCCAGCAATTCTTCATCCGGCTCGTCCAGCTTTTTCTTTATCTCCATGGTATGGCTGCGGATAATGGCCCCGTGCGATACCTGTATGAAATTCACATAGGCCATGCTTTCGTCAGAAATAATGGAAAATACATCAAGATTGGAGATCTTGGGATTGAATACCGTGCTGCGTGACTGGTAGTTCTCGAGTATGTCCATTTTTTCCTTAATTTTCTGGGCCTCCTCAAAACGCATGTCCATGGCGAACTCCTGCATGCGCTTTTTAAAATCCTTGAGGCTCTCCTTGAAATTACCTTTCAGTATCTCCCGGATGGCATCCACATGATGCTGGTACACGCCAAACGGCTCATGGCCTTCACACGGACCTTTACAATTGCCCAAATGGTATTCCAGGCAGACCTTATATTTACCCGAACGGATGTTCTGCTCGCTCAGGTCGTAGTTGCAGGTCCGGAGCGGATATAGTTCCTTTATCAGGTCGAGCAGCGTATATACTACCTTGAAACTGGTGTATGGCCCAAAGTATTCAGAACCGTCCTTGATGATCTTTCGTGTGGAGAATATTCTGGGAAATGGCTCTTTTTTGATGCATATCCACGGGTAGGTCTTGTCGTCTTTAAGGAGTACGTTGTAGCGTGGCTGCAGCCTTTTGATCAGATTATTCTCCAACAGCAGGGCCTCGCTTTCGGTAAGCACTACAATGTGCTTTATGTTCACGATCTTGCGCACCATCACATTGATGCGGCCCGAATCGTGCATTTTATTAAAATATGACATCACCCTCTTTTTCAGGTTCTTCGCCTTGCCCACGTACAGCAGTTTGTCGTCTTTGTCAAAATACTGGTATACGCCGGGGCTGTCGGGTAATGTTTGTATCTGTAAGTCTAAAGGGGTATGCATGGTGCAAAGTTAGTAAAGAAATCAATCGTGTACACTGGCCATTACAATAAGGTTAGCAGTTTTAATGCAGTCCTCAGCAAGCCCATCTGCGAAGGTGAGGACGTAACTTACCCAGACGCGCCGGCTCCTCTTAACTCACTTCAGCTGGAGAAAATGGCACTGATCACCTATCCATTGCTTTAATATAACCACCCTGTATCTTTGGATTTTTCATTTCAATAACTTTCATTACTTTTAACCTTTCGCAACAGCCTATGGACTACCGTAAACTTGTAATACTGGACGAAGAGATAAAACCAGGCGACAGCAAGACCATTAACATGGAAATTGCCCGCCTGTACACTATGACCAAGCTCAAGATCCCGATAATCGTAGAACGCTCCAGGGTTGATGGCCCCGTTGTGCTTTTCTCCGCAGGTCTGCACGGCGATGAGATCAATGGCATGGAGATCGTACGACAGCTTATCGTACGTAATATCAACAAGCCACAAATTGGCACCATCATCTGCATTCCTGTTATTAATGTTTTCGGGTTCGTGAACAAGAGCCGTGAATTTCCCGACGGGCGCGATCTCAACCGCGTATTCCCCGGCAGTAAGAACGGATCGCTCGCCAGCCGCTTTGCCTACTATCTTTTAAAGGAGATCATTCCCAACGTGGATTACTGTGTCGACTTCCATGCTGGTGGGGCGAGCCGTTTCAATGCGCCGCAGGTACGCATCGTGCCCAATAACGACGAGCTGAAACAGCTATCCGATGTTTTCAATGCGCCGTTCACATTATACTCAAAGAATATCAACGGCTCCTTCCGAAATTCCTGTGATAAGCTGGGAGTTAAGATGCTGCTGTTCGAAGGCGGGAAATCACTTGACATCAACGATGACGTAACCCAGCACGGAGTACGCGGCGCCAAGAGGTTCCTTGCCCATTTCGGGATGCTGGACCCTGCCAAGAAAGCCCAGCCTGCCGACCGACCGACCATTTACATTGATAATTCAACCTGGATACGTGCACGGAATTCCGGCCTTTTCCAGAATAAGACCAAGGCTGGTGAGTTCGTGAAAAAAGGCGAGGTCATTGCCTGCATCACCGACCCTTTCGGCAAATTCGAAAAGAAAGTAAAAGCGCCGAATACCGGGTATATCATCAATTCAAACGACTCACCTATAGTCTACCAGGGCGATGCGATTTTTCATATCTCGCAGAGGATGGTATAATTTCGGCTGATCTGGTTATTTGTAGATGCGGTTATTTGGTACTGCGCGATCGAATAGCCAAATCCATTTATCAACAAATAACCCCATGAATAAAAAAGACCTCCGCCTTAAATACAAAAACCTCCGGCAGGCCATGCTCCCCGAGGAGGCCGAAGAAAAAAGCCTCGCCATTGCCAACCGGCTGCTGCAACTGGATATTTGGGGCAAGACCTATTTTCACCTGTTCCTGACCATGGAGAACCAAAAGGAAGTGCATACCGACTTCATCCTCAACATACTTGCAGGAAAAGATAAAGAAGTTATCATATCGCGGTCGGATTTTGAACAAATGGCCATGGTACATTACCTGCTTACCGACAACACCAGGCTCGTGGTGAGCCAGTATGGTATTCCGGAGCCAGTCGATGGTATTGAGGTGCCCTCCCATAAAATAGATGTAGTATTCGTACCGCTACTCGCTTTTGACCAAAAAGGCCACCGCGTGGGTTACGGAAAAGGCTTTTACGACCGTTTTCTAAATGAATGCAAGTCGGATGTGATAAAGATAGGACTGTCTTTTTTTGAAGCCGAGGACGAAGCTATTGAGCATAACGATACCGATGTACCTTTGGATCTTTGCGTGACACCTTCAAGGGTTTATTCGTTTATGGGCTAATTTGATATTTGTTAGATGCAATTCGGTTATTCGTTGATTTGGTTATTTGAAGTTTCACCAAATAAACAAATCAACGCATCAACAAATAAACCAACAAACTACTGCTTCGCGAATGCCTTTTTATTGAAAACAATAAGGATACCTACCCCTACAGAGATGGCGGTATCGGCAATGTTGAAGATAGCATTGAAGAAAGAGAAATGCTGACCGCCAATGATAGGGATCCATGATGGCCATTGCGCATCGGTTATTATTGGAAAATATAGCATGTCCACCACTTTACCATGAAAAAGTGTCCCATAAGGTTTATCAGCAAATAGTGTTGCTACCTGTCCGTGGCTGTGGTCGAATATCACCCCGTAAAAAACGGAGTCGATGATATTGCCAAAGGCCCCTGCAAGGATAAGCGCGATAGAAACGATAAGATATTTCGACTGGTGCTTTTTAACCGCGTCCCAAAGCCACCATCCTATCCCTGCCACAGCAAGTATCCTGAATAATGTCAGCGTAAGCTTGCCGCCAAGCCATGAAGGTATCTTCGCTCCCCATGCCATACCTTCATTCTCGATGAACTGTATCTTGAACCAGCTGAATACATCAACACTCTCACTGATCATGAAGTTGGTCTTGATATATATTTTGGATACCTGGTCGATGATCAATACAAGGATAACAATAAGGTAAGCTTTCTTTAAAGACATTTACAGAATTTTAGCCGCAAAAATAATGGAATTAATTTAGATAAGAGTTTTTTAGCCACGAATTGCACTAATTTTTACAAATTTCCGTAATACAGATAATTTGCAAGATCAATGTTATCCTGCCACCCGCGGGACAGGTTGGTGGTTAAACAAAAAACCGCCCTGAGGCGGTCTTAAAAATTATCGTTGCATGTTCTTGGCTTCGATGCTCATGGTGGCATGCGGAACCAGTTTCAGGCGCTCTTTATTTATAAGCTTGCCGGTCACTTTGCATACACCGTAAGTCTTGTTCTCGATGCGGATAAGCGCGTTCTTCAGGTCGCGGATGAACTTCTCCTGGCGGATGGCCAGCTGCGAGTTCGCTTCCTTGGACATGGTTTCGCTTCCTTCCTCGAATGCCTTGAACGTTGGCGACGTATCGTCGGTACCGTTATTCAGGTCATTCATATAGGCACTGCGTATCAGGTCAAGATCTGCCTTAGCTTTTTCTATTTTCTTTGTAATTAATTCCCTAAACTCTGCAAGGTCTGCGTCAGAGTATCGTATTTGCTCATCTACCATTTCTCTATCTATTTTGAAATTAATAATAAGGTTGTTATTTCGTCAAATTCAATCTGGGTTCCGTTCTCAACTTCCGGCAGGAATACCAGCTCATCCGTAAGGGTTTCGCTTTTTATGTATTCTTCGTTCGCCTTAACGGCCTCCTCCAGTGCAACACTATCCTGAAGGTATATTTTTATTCTGTCAGTCACTTCAAAACCGCTGTCTTTCCTGATGTTCTGTATCCTATTCACCAGTTCGCGGGCTATGCCTTCCTGCTTCAGTTCTTCAGTTAATGTGATGTCCAGTGCAACAGTTATGCCATTTGCATTGGCCACCAGCCACCCCGGGATATCCTGCGAAGAAACCTCCACGTCGGCAGATGTTAAAGTAATACTTTTTCCCGAAACTGCAATATCCAGGCTGCCGTCTTTGTCGATCGCATTGATCTGTTCCTGCGAGAAAGACTGTATCTCTTTGGCTATCAAACCCATATCTTTACCAAATCGTGGCCCTAATGCCTTGAAATTCGGCTTTATCTGCTTTACCAATACCCCTGAGGCATCGTCCAGAAGCGCTACTTCCTTTACATTAACTTCGGCTTTTATCAACTCGGCAACGGCTTCGATCTCGGCCTTCTGTTTTGCGTCAAGCACCGGTATCATTACCTTTTGCAGCGGTTGACGTACCTTGATCATCTCCTTCTTCCTTAGTGAAAGGACAAGTGACGAAATGGTCTGCGCCTTCTCCATCCTGCTCTCCAGCGATTTATCAACATAGTTATCAGCATATGCAGGGAAATCGGCCAAATGTACGCTTTCGCACTTTTCTTGTTGTGAAGCCTGTGTTAAATCTTTATAAAGCCTGTCCATGAAGAACGGTGCTATTGGTGCGCTTAGCTTGGCCACGGCCACAAGGCACGTGTACAGCGTCTGGTACGCGGCGATCTTGTCCTGCGCATATTCTCCTTTCCAAAAACGCCTCCTGCACAAGCGAACATACCAGTTACTCAGGTTTTCCTGCACAAAATCAGCTATTGCCCTGGCAGCTTTGGTCGGCTCATAGTCGGCATAGAAGCTGTCCACATCCTTGATCAGGGTATTCAGCTCACTCAATATCCAGCGGTCGATCTCCGGCCTTTCGTTGAGCGGCACTTCCGGTTCTGCGTAAGAAAAACCGTCAATATTAGCATATAACGCAAAGAACGAGTACGTATTATATAATGTACCAAAGAACTTGCGGCGCACTTCGGCCACACCTTCAATGTCAAATTTCAGGTTGTCCCATGGGTTGGCATTGCTTATCATGTACCAACGGGTAGCATCCGGGCCATATTCGGCAAGGGTGGTGAACGGATCTACCGCGTTGCCAAGGCGCTTGCTCATCTTCTGCCCGTTCTTGTCGAGCACAAGGCCGTTAGATACTACATTCTTGTACGACACCTCATCGAACACAAGTGTTGCGATGGCGTGCAATGTATAAAACCATCCACGGGTCTGGTCTACCCCTTCGGCAATGAAGTCAGCAGGGAACGCCTCGTGGTTGTCGATAAGCTCTTTATTCTCGAATGGGTAATGCCATTGCGCGTACGGCATGGCACCACTGTCGAACCAAACATCTATAAGGTCACTCTCACGGTGCATCGGCTTGCCCGATGGGGAAACCAGTACGATCTTATCCACCACATTTTTATGAAGGTCAACCAGATCGTAATTTGCATCGCTCATGTTTCCGGGCTCAAAACCTTTGAACGGGTTCTCTGCCATAAGGCCTGCTTCAATAGCTTTTTCAATGCCTGTGAATAACTCCTCTACCGAACCGATAAGCATTTCCTCAGTTTTATCCTCTGTCCTCCATATAGGGAGCGGGATGCCCCAGTATCGGGAGCGCGACAGGTTCCAGTCGTTGGCATTTTTCAGCCAGTTGCCAAAACGCCCTTCGCCGGTCGCCTTAGGCTTCCAGTTGATGGTATCGTTCAGGTCGAACATACGCTCCTTAACATCGGTCATTTTTATGAACCAGCTGTCGAGGGGGTAATACAGTAACGGCTCGTCCGTCCTCCAGGAGTGAGGATAGCTGTGTACGTATTTCTCTACCTTGAAAGCTTTGTTGTTCTCTTTTAAGTAAATAGATATCTCAACATCGGCCGACCTTTCCGGTGCGGTGCCGGCATCATAGTATTCGTTCTTTACATATTTGCCTGCCAGTTCCAGCGGCTTGCCATTCGGATTGTCGAGGCTGCCCACATGCGAAGTGAATTTACCCTGCATGTCCACAAGCGGCACCGGGCTTCCGTTTTCGTCCAATACCAACATTGGCGGAACTTCCGGCTTGGCTTCCTTAGCCACTTTGGCATCATCAGCACCAAAGGTTGGCGCGGTATGCACGATACCGGTACCATCTTCGGTCGTTACAAAGTCGCCTGATATTACACGGAAAGCGTTCTCCGGGTTTTGGTATGGCAATACAAATGGCAATAGTTGCTCATAGCGGATGCCTACAAGGGCTGACCCTTTGGCTTCTGCCAAAACTTTATATGGAGCACTTTTATCACCGTCTTTATAATTAGTAAAATCGGCATCGTCAGTGCTTTCAAAATAACCTTTGCCGAACTGCTTGCCAACAAGGTTCTTTGCCAACACAACATTTATCGGTTGGAACGTATATTGGTTAAACGTTTTTACCAAAACATAATCGATGTTAGGGCCAACGGTAAGTGCAGTATTACTGGGAAGCGTCCACGGTGTAGTAGTCCAGGCCATGATATCCACATCACCGAATCCTTTAAGGAAGTCAGGAAGCGTGTCGGGAATGGTTTTGAACTGCGCCACGATCGTGGTATCCGTAACATCCCTGTACGCACCCGGCTGGTTCACCTCGTGCGAAGAAAGCCCTGTACCCGCCTTTGGCGAATATGGCTGTATTGTATAGCCTTTGTATAGCAGGCCTTTGTCGTAGATCTGTTTCAGGAGCCACCAAACGGTCTCCATATATTTTGGCTTGTAGGTTACATAAGGGTCTTCCATATCTACCCAGTAGCCCATTTTTTCGGTAAGGTCGTTCCACACATCGGTATAGCGCATCACGGTACGCTTGCACGCCTCGTTATACTCTTCTATAGAGATGGTTTTGCCGATATCTTCCTTGGTGATGCCAAGCTCTTTTTCGGTACCAAGCTCTACCGGAAGGCCGTGGGTATCCCAGCCTGCCTTACGCTTTACCTGATGGCCTTTCTGCGTCTGGTAACGGCAGAAAATGTCCTTAATGGCACGCGCCATCACGTGGTGAATGCCCGGAAGGCCATTCGCACTCGGCGGGCCTTCAAAAAATACATATTGCGGCTTGCCCTCGCGGGTTGTTACGCTTTTTTCAAATATTTTATTCTGTTTCCAAAAATCCAGTTCCCGCTCAGCCAGTTTGGCGAGGTCAAGTCCTTTATATTCAGCAAAATTCTTACTCATTGGTAGTACTTTCTAAAAATCAATTTGCGAAAGTAACGATTTTTTTTAAGCAATGGGAAAAATGGAAAAATATGTGGGAATGATAACGTTTTAGTCAATTTTTAACCATTCGTAATACAACCTTTCTTCCCTATTCTGCATTTATATATACAACGACTCTTGTCATGGAAGCCCACTTCACCCTTACCAATGCCGAATTTGAGCGTCTTTTCGAAGCCTGTTCATTCGACCCTGCACTGTTCACACACGAAGCCCACATCCGCCTGGCCTGGATACACATGCGTAACTACGGATTGGACAAAGCATCATACAACGTTGTCAGCCAGCTGCAGGAATATACTAAAGCTCTTGGTGTTGCCGATAAATTCGACCTTGGCCTTACCATTGCCTCACTGAAGATCATACATCATTTCACCGAAAAAAGCGCCAGTGATCCCTTCGATTCATTCCTTTCCGAATTCCCAAGGCTCAATACCAATTTCAGCGATCTGCTCTTACAACGATCGAAGCAGTATCAGGAAGAGCCGGCAATGTAGAAGGTTATATTAAAGTTTTAACAACTGTTTAACAATACTCGGTCAACCTGCCTTAGGGATTATCGTATATTTATCCCTCTTTAAATTTTAACTATGGCCCAGCGCACCTGTTTCCTTATCGATGACGACGAAGACGACCGAGAGATCTTTGAACTGGCAATGGAGGCGACAGATGACCCATGTAGTTTTATCTCAGCTAAAAATGGCGTTGAGGCCCTCAAGATCATCGATGAAGATCCGGAGTTTTTGCCCGATTTTATTTTTATCGACCTCAACATGCCATACATGACAGGTAAGGAATGTCTGGCCGCCCTTAAGCAGATACCCCGCCTGGCCAATGTACCTGCCATTATATATACTACCTCGTCCTACAGCAAAGATGCCGATGACGCGCTTGCGCTTGGCGCCTCGCACTTCCTTGTAAAACCCGCGAGCATTTCGGCGCTTACACAGGCACTTTCGGCGATACTGCAAAACACCGTGCAACCGTATTTTATTGATTCGGTCGCTATTACCTGACCGAGAGCCCCATTTGCAAAATTTAGTATCTTAAACATCTTACTGTAATTTCATGCAAAGCGATACCCCAGAGCCATTATTTTCCGCAGCTATGCTCAGCAAGGCTAACCCGGCAGGCTACATAGCGCTGCTCGAGGCTATCCCGGCACCCGTATACACCTGCGATAACGAAGGCCACATTACTTTTTTTAATGCCGCTGCCGAAGAATTGTGGGGTGACACCCCCGAACGCGGTGTGGCCCTGTGGTACCGGTTCATGAAAGTATTTAAGCCCGACGGCACACCATTTATCTATGAAGACTGCCCTGTTACCGAGGCGGTACGACTTGAGCAGCCCGTAAGGGAAAGAGAGCTGCTGCTGGAACTGAAAAACGGTGCAAGGCGGCATATTTTACTGAATGTGCATCCATTTACAGATGCTGACAATAAAGTTTCGGGCGTGCTGAACATGGCTACGGACATTACCGACAAGAAGATCGAGGAGGAGCTGCTGCACAAAAATGAGGACCGGTACCGCTCACTTTCCGAACTGCTCGAAAAAAGAGTGGCAGAGCGCACCATGAGTCTGAAGGAAAGCGAAGAGCGCTACCACAAAATGATCGAGGAAGTACAGGACTATGCCATAATATTGCTGGACCGCGATGGCTTTATCCTGAACTGGAACCTGGGCGCCGAAAAGATAAAAGGCTATACTGATGAGGAGATCGTGGGCAGGAATTTCAGGATCTTTTATCAGGACCACGATCGCGAAAGCCTGCTCCCCGAAAAGCTGATCAATGAAGCACACGATACCGGAAGGGCCGCCCACGAAGGCTGGAGGTTACGCAAGGACGGCAGTACCTTTTGGGGATCCATCGTTATTACGGCACTGCATGACGATGACAACAACATCATTGGCTTCTCGAAAGTTACGCGCGACCTTACCGAAAAGAAGCTTACTGACGACCGGATGAAGAACTACGCTATGGAGATCGAATTCCGCAACAAGCAGTTAGAGGAATATGCCTACATAGCCTCGCACGATCTGCAGGAGCCGCTACGTAAGATACAGATATTTGCCGAAATGCTGGAAAGCAACATTGGCAACGAAGCTATGGTAAAAAAGAACATCGAAAAGATCAATTCTGCCGCGCAACGGATGTCGAACCTTATTAAGGACGTATTAAAGTACTCGCAGCTTTCGCGTGCCGATGAACTGTATGAAACAGTAGACCTGAATACCGTGATCAGCACCATTAAAGATGATTTCGAGCTCCTGATCGAACAAAAAAACGTACAGCTGAAGTATGAAAGCCTGCCTGTTATAAAAGGGATCCCGATACAGCTGCACCAATTGTTCGCCAACCTGATAAACAATGCCATAAAATTTGCCACGGACCATCCGCTGATCGAAATTTACAGCACCACGGCAGACCCTCTGGGGGCAAACGCGTACCCGGGGCTCAATCCCTCGCGCCCTTTTGTAAAGATAACCGTAAAGGACAACGGTGTGGGCTTCGAGCAGCAATATGGCGAGCAGGTATTTAAAATGTTCAAGAGGCTTACCGACAACAGCGGAACGGGCATTGGCCTTGCCCTGTGCAAAAAGATCGTGGAAAACCACGGCGGGTATATTGACGTTGCCAGCGAACCGGGCACAGGCACAGAGTTCACGATACTCCTCCCGGTTGAATAATACTGATCAATTGCTATTATTTTTTTTCACATTTAACTTTCAAACATAAATAGAATTTCTATATATTTGCACCTCGAAAATAATGGCCTCGTAGTTCAACGGATAGAATGGGAGTTTCCTAAACTTTTGATCCAAGTTCGATTCTTGGCGAGGCTACAAGACCCGCTTCATGCAAATGGAGCGGGTTTTTTATATCAGTGCTTCGACAAACAAAAAGCCGCACATCGCTGTGCGGCTTTTCCACCAATCAGAATGTCCGGCGACCTTTTTTATATAACAGCATTCAAAATAGCAATAAGGCTGTTGCCAATAACACTAAGCAATAGCAGGTCGAATACCAATTTGGGCTTTTGTTGTGAAAGTACCGCGCCATTGAAGCCGCTGGCAAGGATCACAACAAAGAACAATTGTACCATTTGGGCAGGGGTGGAACCATTTTGCAGCACCATCATGGCAGCAATGCCGCCAATGCAGCTTTGTACCATGACCGCAAGGGCATTAAAGCCCATGAACCCCCTTATATATCCGTCTAAATTTTTTTGATAATAGCTCATGACCTAAAGTATTTAAATATTATACCACAAAGGTCGGCGACCAATATGGACCGCAACATGACGCTCGTCACATCAAAAAAATAATTTTTACATCTATAACATTGACGTCCAATAAAAAAAGCCTCAAAAATATGAGGCTTATCACTTTTTTATGTTACCTGTCCCAAAAGGCAGGCGGTTCGATGCCCAAGGCACGCAGGTATACATAGCCCTGCCCGCGGTGGTGTATCTCGTTATCCAGAAAGTACTGGAGCGTGCTGGCCACCGTGCCCGGGAACATGCCAAAGGCGACTATCTGCTTTTGAAAGTCCTGCGGCTCCAGCTTTTCCCACAAACGGTCGATCTTCGCTGTGGTCTCATCCCAGAGGACCAATAGTTCCTCCTTGCTTTCGGGCATTCCCTCGCCCGAGCTGTGCGGCAGGCTGTTCATGTCTTTCCATTCACCTGTCACGATGCCTTCCATTCCGGGATTGGCAAGGTCGGTCATTTCCATGGCGAGTACGGCAAAGGTGCGCATCCCTCCTATCGAGAAGCTGAATAACTCCTTTTCAGGGAAAGCCTCGATAACACGGCGGGTCAGTCGCCTGTGTCCCTGCCAAAGCGCTAAATAGGCCTCGGGCGTAATTACTGTAGCTGTTGCAATTGTTTCCATGATATGTACTTTTATTTGGTTTATACAGCAAAGGTATAGGCACGTTGTGACAACAGTATGTCAGTAGGCTTTTGGGAAGAGGGATTTTTTTATCTGACATTGAACTATCTTCTAATTGCGTAAATGGGGCATCGCATCCAGCTACTGATGCGGACACATCAAGACCCCTGCTTAGAGGTTGGTTTAAGTCGATTTGCCGAATATTAGGCATGGCTGATCATATTGTTTATAAGAAAGAATGTTTGAGGCCAATTCTAGGTGGATTGATATGAGATAGCTTTTTTTTGATTTGAAAACAAATCTTAAATGAACATAAAACTAAACTATCTGTACCGAGACGCCAGTAATTATAAAAATTTTGGAAGCATCGTGTTTTCTAACCCAAATCATATTGCATTACGCAACATTGAGAGGACTATAATGCAGAACCTTATAGATAATGAATATTTTGTTGCGGAAATTTGGCAATTGCCCTCCCTATTCTTTTCTGAACAAAATGAAGATGATCATATTTGGCATGAATATGAAAGTTTGGAGTTCACATACGAAAATGCAAACTCCAGCACCATTGACCATTTTCTTTTGGGACTTGTAATAACCCTAAATTAAATAAATGAGTTACATCCCCACCCTCATCTTATTAGCGGCAAAGGCTTCGATAGCGGTAGTATAGTCGGTCTCATCCCAGTCGGTGTCCTCGTGGATGGCTTCAAATTCCTTGCTCCAACGGATGATCTCGGCAATGTCCTCCCTGGAGTCTCCGGAGCAAAATCCCTTTTGTCCGGCAATGAAAGCGATATCAGCAATGGCCTCAAAAAGCTTAACGTCTTCTACGGTGTGGTGTAATGTGTGCATCGGGTCGATTTATGATTGATTACTACAATGTTATGAAATTTTTCAATATAATGCTTTAACATGCTATTAACTTATCAACTTTTTATGCATGCATACTTTCTTACAGCTTCACTTTATAATGCATATAGGAAAATTTTATTGCAACAAATGATAAATCGTAATTTAAACATCTTCATCCTGTCTGAATTTTGAATTACCCTTAAAAATTAAAGCATAAGTTCCCTGTTTTGTATTAATCCCTAACTTTATCCCCATAAAAAAAGGGGTCATGGAGAAAAAATTAGAAAATCGCTGGATTGCCGCATTTGCGATCACTACCGCCATTGCGATTACGGGATTGTGCTGGGAGCATAAAACAGTTCAAGGGTACACGTCCCAATTCAACTCCACAGATGCCATTGTACCTGCCGATGTAGCCTGGCTGCTCACGGCCTCATGCCTTGTTTTGCTCATGACCCCGGGACTTGCCTTTTTTTACGGAGGCATGGTCGGCAAAAAGAACGTGATATCGACCATGCTGAAGAGCTTTATCTGCCTGGGCGTCATCAGCCTGCTTTGGGTGACGGTGGGCTTTAGCCTCAGCTTTGGCGACCCCATAGGCATTACGATCAACGGCACTTACTACGGGATCATCGGTTCTCCGTCCGACTTCGCTTTTTTTGATCACGTCGACGAGCATCCCCATGTAAAAATGGCTACCACTATACCTTTCATACTCTTCGCGCTCTTCCAGATGAAGTTCGCCATCATTACCCCCGCCATCATTACCGGCGCACTGGCCGAGCGTATCCGCTTCATTTCGTTCCTGCTGTTCATCTGTCTGTTCTCAATATTCATATATGCCCCGCTGTGCCATATGGTATGGCATCCTAATGGGCTTTTGGGGAGCTACTTTGGGGTAAAGGACTTTGCCGGCGGGACTGTCGTACACATGAGTGCCGGGTTTGCCGCCATTGCTGGCGTACTCGTTCTTGGAAAACGCAAAAATTTAGAATACATCCCTACCAACATACCGTTCGTATTGCTTGGTACAGGAATGCTATGGTTCGGGTGGTTCGGGTTCAATGCAGGATCAGCGCTGGCAGCTAACCATACCGCGGCCATGGCCTTTGCGACCACTACCATCGCCTCGGCTTCGGCCATGCTCACGTGGGCATTCTTCGACAGGATCAACGGACGAAAGGTATCGGCTTTGGGCTGCTGCATCGGGGCTGTTGTGGGACTGGTCGCCATAACACCTGCTGCGGGATTTGTGTCGGTACCCAAAAGCATCTTCTTCGGATTTGCCGCGGCAATAGTTTCCAACCTCATGGTCAACTGGAGACCCCTCAAAAAAATAGACGATACCCTGGATGTATTTGCCTGTCACGGCGTAGGCGGCATCATGGGTATGATACTCACGGCCATCTTTGCCGAGGGAGAAAACGCAAGCCTCCTACACGGCGGGTGGAGTGTATTCGGGCACCATATGGCCGCGTTGGTACTTGTTGCCGTGTTCTCATTCTCCGGGGCGATGCTACTGTACAAAGTCACCAACTTCTTAATACCCCTCCGCGTATCCGAAGAAGCCGAACACCAAGGGCTCGACCTTTCGCAGCACAACGAAATGCTGGGGTAACGTTTTTTTGAGTATTAGGCAGATAATTATATCTTTATAAAAAGTTATTCCATGAAAAAGATATACCTCCTTTTATTTGTCGCTGCAACGGCTTCCGCCGGATATTTTACGACAACGAACGATGCCATCGATACTGCAAAAGAGAAAAAGGCGATCAATATATTGCTGAATGACTGGCATGCCGCTGCTGCCAACGGAGATTTCAATGGCTATTTCGGCAAAATTTCCGAAGACGGCCGCTACATTGGTACCGATGCGACCGAGAACTGGGACAAAAAAGCATTCGTTGCATTTTCAAAACCGTATTTCGACCGTGGCAAGGCGTGGGACTTTAAAGCGTTGGAGCGCAACATCTACTTTAGCAAAGACGGAAAAATTGCCTGGTTCGACGAACTCCTGGATACCTGGATGAAAGGCTGCCGTGGCTCGGGCGTACTTGAAAAAGAAGGCAAAGAGTGGAAGATAAAGCACTACGTTCTTTCAATGACCGTCCCTAATGATGCCACCAACGACATCCTTCCATACAAAGGAAAGTATGAAGATGCCTTATTGGAAAAAATGCGTAAAGGGCCAAGACCATAATATCATTTATCTTTCCGGGATCCACAACCTAGATCTCATAACCTGATCTGACCATGCATAACGTGGTCACATGGGGCACGTTTACCAAACCACGAAAAGCTGGCCCGACAGTGAGGTCGTTAGCATTGTGAATGATAAGCTAAGGTAAATTATAGATCGCAATTGCCGATTTGCTGGGTAAAATCACTAAATTTGCGCACTTACTAAAGTACACCGATGATTGACAAAATAAAGGGCTACATAGCCGAAGCAGAAGCGTTTAAAGCACAGACTAAAGAAGAACTGGAAGCCTTCAGGATAAAGTTCCTGGGTAAAAAAGGCGTGCTGAACGATTTTTTGGCCGAGTTCAGGAATGTGCCTAACGACATGAAGAAGGAATTCGGGCAGGTGATCAACAGCCTGAAGAATGCCGCGCAGGACAAGGTAACGGCCATTCAGGAGGAAATGGACAGCAGGGAGCAGAGCAAAAGCATTTACGGCGACCTCACACGCCCGGGCGAGCCATTTCAGGTGGGATCGCGCCACCCGATATCCATAGTAAAGAACCAGATCATCGACATCTTTTCTAACATCGGCTTCAACGTTTCTGAAGGGCCGGAGATCGAGGACGACTGGCATAACTTTACCGCGCTGAACCTTCCGGAATACCATCCGGCAAGGGACATGCAGGATACGTTTTTCATCCAGACCGATCCGGACGTGCTTTTGCGTACACATACCTCATCGGTACAGGTGCGCTATATGGAAAATAACAAACCGCCGATCCGCACCATTTCGCCGGGCAGGGTATTCCGCAACGAGGCGATATCCTCACGTTCGCACTGCATCTTCCACCAGGTAGAGGGGCTTTATATTGATAAGGACGTTTCGTTTGCCGACCTCAAGCAAACACTGTTATATTTTACAAAAGAGATGTTCGGCAAAAGCAAGATACGCCTGCGCCCATCATACTTTCCTTTCACCGAGCCAAGCGCCGAGGTAGACATTTACTGGGGGCTGAAAACCGAGACCGACTACCGCATTACAAAGGGTACGGGCTGGCTCGAGATCATGGGATGCGGCATGGTAGACCCGAACGTACTTAAAAATTGCGGCATCGATGCGGCCAAATACAATGGATTTGCCTTTGGTATGGGCATTGAGCGCATAGCTATGCTGCTGTACCAGATAAGCGACATCCGTATGTTCTACGAGAACGACGTGAAGTTCCTGGAGCAGTTTAAGTCGAGTATATAGTCCTAACCCCTCTCCAAAGGAGAGGGGAATAGCTACACTCTTTGCCGCCCTCGCCAAAGGGTGACGGCACGTAATACTGCTGCTGAAAAATTTTATTATTCAACCCTTTTCAATAAGTACTGTTCCTGTGGTGCACCTTGCTCCGGGTCGCCAAATTTATCGAGCTTTTTGAGCATGCCATCACGGACAAGGAATTTGAGGTGGTCACCTTCAGCATCCAGCGTAATAGTGTTTTTTATGGTGTCATAATGGTATGTCCCGTCGAACAGCCTCGGCTTATCTTCCTGGCCCAATGCCTGTGAGGATAACGTGTACGTGCTGTCGTTGCGTACCTCGATCTCGGTTTTCAGGCCGTCGCAGTCATTCCAGCAAGGGAGGGTGCCGGAATATTTCCCCATCCATCCTGAAGCAGCTTTATCATGAGCAATTTCGTTAGGTACCGCAACAGTGTCGATCTGGGCATCTTGTATAGCTGTGGGTTTTTCGCCATCTTTGCAGCCAATGAACATAAAGGCAGCAAGGCACAGCAATTGCATGCTTTTCATAAAATTTATTTTTAATAATAAAGGTACTAAACGCCTTTAGCATCCAATCTTAAAGAAATATGAAAAAAGATATCATCATCCCGATAGTAGAAAACGTATATATGGCGGCAGTACAGGAATGGAATGACGACTTCATGCAGAAGACCTGGTATGCCTACCTGATCAACGATAGCGATTTTGCGCTTGAGAATGGTATTGTAGTGAGTAGCGCGTCGGGCATGATAGATGGCGAACCGCGCAAAACATCCATGCTACGCCATGCTTTCCAGGAAATACCAGCGGTAGCTGCCCTGAAGATCGAACTGATCGAGGATGGTGTGCTGGTGTTGGACAACCAGTTCATGGTAACATTCTTTATCGGGAATACGCTGTACGACAAAACGTATGTATTCAAGGCGAATACCATCAGTGAGGACAATACGGAGGAAGTTCCTGTATTGTTTAAGGATGGGGTGATGATAGGGTAATTCTCCTCTTGCTGATCAGTACTCTCTCCCGACCCCTCTCCCAAGGAGAGGGGAGCGAGACGTGCCGACAGTAAGTACTCACTCATTCCTTATTTTTTCCGTTCAATCGTTCCTATTAGCAACCCAGAACTCTAAACCCTGAACCCGAAACTAACCAAGTTCCGGATGTTCCAACAGGTAATCCCTAAGCATTTCATCGAGGGTCTGGTAGTACTTTGCCAGATCTTCGGCACCAACATGCGGATGTTCTAAAGAAGGCAGCGTTTCCTGTACCTCGCCCAAATATTTCGATAGTTCCGGGTATTTTTCCTGTATCAGTACCGTTATCTTTAAGATCTTATCGGTGAGTTCCTGCCTGGTTTCCATAAATTTTGGTGTTTAGGGTAAAGGTAGCGAAAATTTCGATTTACAAAATAGCAGGCTTTTGGATCCGGCAAACAAACGTTAAACTTCCCTCAACTCCCATCCATCAAAACACAACCCTTTGTAACTTTATAAGTCAGGTACTAAAACTATGAAGCAACCCCTGCTGGCTTTTAACGACAAAGGCATTTACTGCGCCCAGGCCAACGTGTACCTCGACCCGTGGAAGCCTGTGGATAACGCCATTATAACCCACGGCCACAGCGACCACTCCCGCTGGGGGCACAAGCACTATATTACCCACCACATGAACGTACCTATCATAAAGCACCGCCTTGGCGATATTGTGGTAACAGGTAAGGACTGGAACGAAACGTTTACGATCAATGGCGTGAAATTTTCCTTTCACCCTGCAGGCCATATCATTGGCAGTGCGCAGATACGGGTGGAATATAAAGGTGAGGTTTGGGTCTTTACAGGGGATTACAAAACAGAGGATGACGGTATATCTACACCCTATGAGGTGGTGAAATGCCACACTTTTATTACAGAGAACACTTTTGGGCTGCCCGCTTTTAAATGGACACCCCAGGATGAGGTAATGACCGATGTAAATAACTGGTGGGCGCTGAACAAAGCCGATGGGCGTACCTCTATATTATTCGGATATACCCTGGGCAAGGCACAACGATTATTAAAATACCTCGACCCCTCAATTGGGCGTATTTATACACATGGTGCGGTGGAGAACATGACGGAAGTCCTACGTACGATGGTAGATTTTCCTGAAACCATACGTGTGACCAGCCTTGTAAAGAAAGAAGACTTTGCAGGCAGCATTGTTCTTGCCCCACCCAGCGCACACGGCAGCATCTGGATACGGAAGATGACACCTTATGTAACCGGTTCGGCGAGCGGGTGGATGGCATTTCGCGGGGCTAGGCGCCGGAGGGCTATTGATAAAGGGTTTGTGTTGAGCGATCATTGTGATTTCCAGGGATTACTGGAAAGCATAAAGGCAACGGGAGCAGAGAAGATCATTTGCACGCATGGGTACAGCGATATTTTTAGTGCTTACCTGCGCGAACAGGGGTATGATGCGCGGACCGAGCAAACCCAGTATGAAGGTGACGAGGGCGATGCCGAAACGAAAACCCCGGCAGAGATAGCGGACGAAAATGCAGACGAGTAGATGAAAAATTTTGCCGAACTCATAAAAGCGCTGGACAGCTCCAACAAGACTTCCGTAAAGGTAGATGCCCTTACGGAGTACTTTCGCAATGCAGGCGATGCCGACAGGGTATGGACGATCGCCATCCTTTCGCACCGTCGTCCGCCGCGCCCTGTAAATACTACGCTATTGCGTATATGGGCAGCCGAACTGGCAAACATCCCCTTGTGGCTTTTTGAAGAATCCTACCACATAGTGGGCGATCTGGCAGAGACCATAGCATTGGTCATTCCCACTTCGAAAGAACATTCGGAAAGGACCTTGACGGAATATGTACAGGAGATGATCGCCCTAAAAAAGAAGACCGATGAAGAAAAACGTGATTACCTGCATAGCAACTGGCTGGCACTGAATTACTATGAACGGTTTGTATTTACCAAGCTCATTACGGGCAGCTTCCGTATCGGCGTAAGCCAAAAACTAATGACCCGTGCGCTCTCTAAAGCTACAGGAGTAGATGAGGACCTGCTTGCTTATAAATTGATGGGCGAATGGGACCCCAACCGCATTACCTTCCAAAACCTGGTAATGGAGGAACGGGCAGAAGATTACCTGTCGAAGCCCTATCCGTTCTATTTGGCATATGCCATAGAAGGCGATCCGGAAAGCCTGGGCAACTGCGCCGACTGGGCTGCCGAACACAAGTGGGACGGCATCCGTTCGCAGACAATTATCCGCAATGGAGGATTGTATGTGTGGAGCCGCGGCGAGGAACTGGTAACCGATAAATACCCTGAGCTTAACAGCTTTTTGGGTGTTATCCCGGATGGGACGGTCATCGATGGGGAGATCCTTCCGTGGATAGACGGCAACATCGGCAGCTTTAACGACCTGCAGACACGCATTGGGCGGAAAACCGTCTCAGCGGCATTGCTCAAGAAAACGCCTGTCATTATCAAGGCGTATGACCTGCTGGAATGGAAGGGCGAAGACATCCGTAACAAACCTTACACCGAACGCAGGCAGCTTTTGGAGGAATTATATGAAACCGTAAAGGACTATGAACTACCGTTGCAAATTTCTGAACAGGTAGATTTCGGCTGTTGGGACGATATCATAATGGAACGCGAAAAGGCGCGGGAACTGCGAAGCGAAGGCCTGATGTTCAAACGGAAAGACTCGCCTTACCTGGTGGGCCGCAAAAAAGGCGACTGGTGGAAATGGAAGCTCGACCCCTTCTCCATTGATGCAGTGCTAACCTATGCCATGCGGGGCAGCGGCCGGAGGGCAACACTGTTTACCGATTATACCTTTGCCCTCTGGGAAACCAAGGAGGACGGCACAAAGGAGCTTGTCACTTTCGCGAAAGCCTACAGCGGCTTGACCGATGCCGAATTCCGCATGGTGGATGATTTCATAAAGAAGAATACGCTGGACAGGTTCGGCCCCGTGCGGAGCGTAACGCCCAAGCTGGTATTCGAGATAGGGTTTGAAGGCATATCGCTGTCCGGGCGGCACAAGAGCGGCGTAGCGACCCGTTTTCCGCGCATCCTGCGCTGGCGTACCGATAAAACCATTGAGGAAGCCAACACACTGGACGACCTGAAAGCAATGATACCGAAGTAGTCTTCTCCCGGCGCTCTCCAATGGAGAGCGGAGATAATAACGTTTATTCAGCAAATAAGGATTAGCTTAGAACATTTGAGTGAAGCTGCCCCTCTCCTTGGGAGAGGGTTGGGGAGAGGACTTGAAGATAACAAATAATAAATAATCAACTAAAAGTGAACAGGGATCAGCTTTTCGACATAGCAAATGGGTGGTTTGAATCCAAAAACTGGAAGCCTTTCCCGTTCCAGACCCAAACCTGGACCGCTTTCCTGCAAGGGAAGCACGGCGTGCTCAATGCCCCGACGGGCAGCGGGAAAACCTATGCCCTGTGGCTGCCGATCGTTCTCGATTATATCAAAAAGAACCCTGAATACAAAACGAAACATAAGCCCGGCCTGAAAGCTATCTGGATAACTCCATTGCGTGCGTTATCCATAGAAATAAAACAGGCTGCCGAACGCGTTGCCGACGACCTCGGGACACAATTAACTGTTGGCATCCGCACAGGTGATACCACATCATCCGAACGCAGCAGGCAAAAAACAAAAATGCCGGACCTGCTGGTAACGACTCCCGAAAGCATGCAGTTGATGCTGGCTTCCAAAGGCTATGATGCGGTATTTAAAAACTGTTCTGCCATTATTGTGGACGAATGGCATGAGCTGCTCGGTACCAAGCGGGGCGTTCAAACCGAGCTCGCGCTTTCACGCCTGAAAGTCATAGCACCAAAAATGCGCATCTGGGGCATATCGGCAACCATCGGCAACCTGCAGCAGGCCATGGAAGTTTTGCTGGGGCCAAACTCCGAAGCGTTGGAGAATTCGGTCATGATAAGGGCGCACATCAACAAGCGCATCAATGTCATTTCGGTCATCCCCGAAAAAATGGATGCCTATCCGTGGCGCGGACACATGGGGCTGCACCTGATCCATGAAGTAGCTAAGATCATTAAGAAAAGCAGGACGACACTGGTGTTTACCAATGTCCGATCGGCCTGCGAGATATGGTTCCAGGCATTGCTGGAAAAGTACCCCGAGTTTGCCGGCGACATGGCCATGCACCACGGCAGCATCAGCCGTGAGACAAGGCAGTGGGTGGAACAAGCCATACGCGATGAGCAGCTTCGGGCGGTCGTGTGTACCTCGAGCCTCGACCTTGGCGTGGATTTCGCACCTGTCGAGACCGTAATTCAGATCGGCGGCCCCAAAGGTGTGGCGCGCTTCCTGCAAAGGGCAGGGCGTAGTGGGCACCGGCCCGGTCAGGAAAGCAACATTTATTTCCTCGCGACCCATGCCATTGAGTTGGCCGAGGCATCGGCTTTGCGGCGTGCGGTAAAGGAAACGGTCGTGGAAGACCGTGTGCCGTACCTGAACAGTTGGGACGTGCTGGTGCAATACCTTGTGACCTTGGCGGTGAGTGATGGTTTTTATCCTGATGAGATCTTCCATGAGGTAAAAAGCACCTTCTGCTTCCAGGGGATGAATGAGGATGACTGGCAGTTCTGCCTGAATTTTATTTCGAAAGGGAGCCAGAGCCTGCAGGCCTATGATGAATATAAAAAAGTGGAGATAGAGCCGGATGGGAAGTTCAAGGTGAACAGCAAGGCTGTCGCACTCCGTCACCGTATGCAGATGGGTACTATAGTAGGCGACGCTACGATGGTCGTGAAATTTTTGGGAGGGGGCTACATTGGTACGATCGAGGAGTGGTTCGTGTCTAAGATGAATCCGGGCGATGTGTTTATCTTTGCGGGGCGTAAGCTGGAACTGCACCGCGTTAAGAATACCGAGGTGATAGTGCGCCGTGCCGATCCCGGTGCCAAGGCACGACATGCTACATGGATGGGTGGCCGATTGACGCTATCTGCCCAAATGAGCGAATTACTGAGGGAAGAGTTGTATGCCGCCAATACCGACAGTATGTCGAAGGAAATGCACGCGCTCGCACCCATGTTCAAAAGGCAGCGAAAAGAATCTATCATTCCTAATGCAGGGGAGTTTTTGATAGAAACGTTCAAGACTCGTGAAGGCTATCACGCCATATTTTATCCGTTTGAGGGGCGTTTTGTACATGAGGCACTGGCCAGCCTGATGGCGTACCGCATCAGTCTGCTCACTCCAATAAGCTTTTCACTGGCGTATAACGATTACGGTTTTGAACTGCTGTCCGACCAGGAGATCGATATGCAGCAGGTGCTCGACAACGGCCTGTTCACGCCACAGCACCTGCACCATGACCTGCAGGCGAGCCTTAACGCCACCGAGATGGCCCGCCGGAAATTCAGGGACATCGCTGTTATTGCGGGGCTGGTATTTACCGGCTATCCGGGGAAAGTAGTCAAGACCAAGCACCTGCAAAGCAGCTCACAGCTTATCTTTGAGGTGTTCCGCGATCACGAGCCGGACAACCTGCTGTTCCAGCAGGCATACAGGGAAACTTTCGAGCACCAGCTTGAAGAAGGCCGCCTTATCCTTGCCCTTGAGCGCATACAGCAGCAGGAGATCGTGTGGAAGCAGTGCGAAAAGCCAACGCCGTTCAGCTTTCCGATCATCACCGACCGCCTGCGCGAAAGGCTTTCCAGCGAAACGCTGGCTGAAAGGATAAAGAAAATGACGGCGAGTTATATGAAGTAGAATTACTCTCCCCCGCCGGCCCTCTCCAAAGGAGAGGGTGACGGAACGTGCTTACTCTTTCATTTAGTTGGTTCAGTAAGCACGTAGCGATCCGGTGTCGCTCCCCCTCCTTGGGAGAGGAGTTTGGGGAGAGTATTTATTGCAATTGAAAGAAAAATTAAATGACCCTCGAAATAACCATAAACAACCACGCCTTCGTCCTGCATTGCTCCGGGGCATTGTACTGGGTAGAAAAGCGCATGCTCCTGATAAGCGATGTGCATCTGGGAAAGATATCGCATTTCCGCAAGTTCGGGTCGGCGCTGCCGGGCAATGCAATGTTCCGCAACTTCCTGAAGCTGGATAGCGTAGTAGAACATTTTAATCCTGAAAGCATCTGCTTTTTGGGCGACTTGTTCCACAGTACGCTTAACAACGAATGGCAATTATTTGAGGAATGGGTAGGGCGTACAAAAATAGCCATCGTTCTGGTGGCCGGTAACCACGACATTATTTCACCGCACAAATATGACGAGCTCGGCATTACTGTGGTAAGCGAATGGCTGCTGGATGGCTTTTTACTGACCCATGATCCTGAGATCAGAGAAAACTATTTCACGCTATCAGGACATATCCACCCTGCGGTCTTATTGGAAGGCATGGGGCGGCAATTCCTAAAACTGCCGTGCTTCTTTCGCAGCCAAAGCCAGATGATACTGCCCGCTTTTGGGGAATTTACCGGGACCTATGTGATGGAGCCTGGTGAAGAGGACATGGTTTATGCGATCACCAAAGAAGACGTGATCGTCATAACGAAGAAAGAGCGACGGTAGTTACTTCGAATCCTCCCTTAATTTCTGGCGGTGCTGCATTCCCCAGTTGCCCAGGGCCTCCAGCACACTTTTCAGTGTATGGCTATAGGGCGTAGGCAGGTATTCCACCACAACAGGGATATCGGCATGTACGCGTCGTTCCACCAGTCCGTTTATCTCAAGGTCCTTTAATTCCTGTGAAAGCACTTTGGCCGAGATGCCGTTGATGACACGCTGCAGTTCGTTAAAGCGATGGTGCCCTTCGTTCAGCGCGATGATGATGCGCAGCTTCCACTTCCCTCCTATCACATACAAGGCATCGCCTACTGCGGTAAGCCTGCCCTGGCATTCAGAGGTAGACATGGGTTTTAGCTTAAGGGGAGCTTCAATGGTTGTTCCCATATTTCTTTTTGGTTACAAAGAAGTAACTAGTTACCTTATGTATAGTACTTACTTTTAGTTATCAAAGCTACGTAATTTTGCCATGAATAACAATACATAAGATCATGAAAAAAATATTGCATGTAATATCAAGCCCTAACGGCGAGAATTCTATAAGTATCAAATTGGGCAATGCGATCTTGGAAAAGCTTGTCGCAGAACATCCCGGCAGTAGCATAACCGAGATCAATGTGGCCAAAGACCCCTTCCCGCATCTTGGTGAGAACCTGATAAAAGCAACCCGTTCGGCTGCTGCCCCATCTGATGATGAAGCCCTTGTTCGTTCTGATAAAGCGGTACAGCAGGTTAAAGAGGCCGACATCATCGTTATCGGTGTGCCGCTGTTCAATTTCGGCATCCCGTCGACCCTTAAAAGCTGGCTGGACAATGTGCTGCGCCCCGGTGTTGCTTTTACCTATGGTGAAAAGGGGGCGCAGGGCCTTATTACTGACAAGAAGGTATACATTGCCTTAGCCTCGGGTGCCATATATTCTGAAGGCCCAATGAAGGATTTCGATCTTGCCTCCCCATACCTTGAGAAGGTGTTGAACTTTATTGGCGTTACCGACATTACAACCGTGCGTGCCGAAGGCGTGAACATGCCTAACCTGAAAGACATTGCCCTGCAAAAAGCGATCGACAGCATCGCGGTTTAAACGATCTGCCCTTGTATAAATATGAAGATCCCCCAAACTATTAAAGCGAGGGGGATCTTTTTTAAAAAGGATAACTAACTTGTCTATTTACTGCCCACTACCATTTTGCGGGCCTGTTTGAATTTGCCGGCCGTTATCTGGTAATAATATATGCCTTCGGATAGTCCCGATGCATCAAACTCTACGGTGTTTTTACCTGGAGCGAAGGTATCAGCGACAATTTCGGTTACCAGCCTGCCCTGGCCATTGTAGAGCTTCAGGGTTGCCTTACCGCCCGTAATAAGGTAAAAAGGTATCTCGGTCTTACCAATAACGGGATTAGGAAAGTTTTGGCCCAATACGTTTTTATCACGCACCGGGTTAGCGATATCTTCAACACTAAGCGCGTCATGCTCTGTTTCGAAAAAGTAGATGCCCTCGTAAAATGCCTGGTTGCCTGCGTTCCCGCCCAGTAGCAGCCTGTCGTCCTGATGGGCCACGAGCGCCTCACCGTAGAATTCGGCATATTCCGGCCCTACGAAAAACTGTTCCTCGCCATTGCCCTGGGCATCCACTGTGATCAGGGTAGCGATCGGGAAGGGGGCAAGGTAGATCTTATGCGGGAATGGGTCAATGATCTGCTGGTCCATGATGAAGCAATTATCTGAGCCATCGATGATGAAGTCGTTATAATAGCGCATATCCTCCGAGGCAAAGTCCCAAATCTCATTTCCGTCTGTGTCATATTTTACCAGTACGTTATGGATGTCCCCTACGAGTGGATCGATGCTGTAGCCGACAACTGCTATCGACCCATCGGAGAATCGCTTTACTTTATACGAGCGTTCGTCCCTTTGGGCATCGCCAAATATGTCGCTCCAAGCCAGGCTGCCGTCCGCCCCTATTTTTGCAGTAATAATATTGGTGTTAAAAGTAGCGGCATTTTCAGTATAACCGTTCATATAGATGGCACCGCTGCTGTCGATGAGCAGGTTGGTACCCGATGAATTGGAACCCTCGACCGGCACTTCGGCCACCCAGCCCGGAGTTCCGTCGGCATTGAATTTTACCACGGTAGCATTTACCTGCTGCGACATAAAGTTACCTGAACCCGAACGCCCTGCAAGGATAAGCTCACCGCTATGGCTTACACTTCCGCCATTGATAACATAAATATTATCTGTGGATGTTCCTGTGTCCGAATAATTCGTCCATACTATAGTTCCCGATGCGTTAAGCTTTACAGCGACGAACGATGCATGCGCTGCGGAGGCATTTTCAAAAGCTGTTCCACCCAGGTATAATGACCCATCATTCCCAGTTTCCATTACATACACGGCGGGAGCATCCAGATCGATCTCTGTCTCCCAAAGCTCTGTCCCCGCAGGCGAGAATTTCTTTACGGTAAGTGCGGTCTGGTCAAGATCAGGAAGCAGGCATACGAATATGTTACCTTCCTTATCGGCACGGCCTATGATGCCGTTGGCCGCATTGCCATTCGCTGCATTGAAAACGTTCTCCCATGCGATCGTGACATTTTGGCTGTGCTTTACAACAAAGTAAGTTGTAGTAAGCATATTGTCGGCAAAGATGTGATATTCCCCTGTAGAAATGGTCCCGTTGTTATTATCCGAAAAAGAGTAGAGCATCGAAGCGTTCGGGTTGCCCATGTTGGTGTACACCTCGTTCCAGTCGGTTTCCGGTGCGGTGGCATCAAAGCCTGATCTTACGGTCTCAACCACGGCCCCCTGTGCGCTGTAATAGGAATTTACCACCATGTAGGCATTGCCTGCCGCATCAACCCCTGCTCCGGCCATATCCCCCATGCTGGCCGTACCTTGTGACGTATCGATCACAAAGGCCGCCTCGCCCAGCAAAGTGCCTGCCGGGGAATATTTCTTAATGCGGGCTGCCACATTCTGCTCCCATTCTTCAGCTCCCGGGGTCATTCCGTTCGCTGCTACTATTATATTGCCATCATCGTCAAATAAAAGCTGTGCGTTCACGGGTTCTATAAGGTCTGTTGTGGTGCGGGCCCAGTTCTCGGTGCCATCAGGCTCATAGGAGATGAGCACATTGCCATCGGTAGAAAAACCACCCCTGTGAAGACCTGCCACATAAACTTTGTTGTCATGCATTGCTATGGCATAGCCACTCGTACTTTCCTCATCAGCCCTGTATTCGCCTACCCATTGCTGCACACCTGCTGCATTGTACTTGATCGTACCCGCATGTCCTATGAAAGTATCGAACATACCCGTAACATAAATATTGCCATCAGCATCTGCCGCCACACCATGCGGAATGGAGTTGGTCACATCTGACGGATTATCCGGATGGGTACTGGCGTAATTATAGGCTTGTGCCCATAGTTCGGTTCCGGTTGGGCCGTACTTTACCGTGTGGTAGTTTAGCCAGCCGTCGGGATCGGGGCTGTAGCCGGTAACGACCACATTCCCTGAGTTATCTACCGCGATCGCCGTGGCCTCGTTCCAGCTGCCTTCGCCGGGACCGTTCTCGCGGGCATTCCAGGCTTCGGTGCCGTCGGCATTGTACCTGAGCGTAATGTAATCTATCGAATTGCCCGAATAGCTAATGCCGGTAATGAAGATATTCCCGCCGGCATCCGATGCCATAGCAGCAGGAATGTCAACACCTTCGCCGGGGCCTTCATAAATGGATGTCCACAGTTTTGCTCCTGTGGCAGTGTTGTATTTTATGGTCTTGATGTCCATATTATTGCCGTTCCAGTGAATGCCCGTAGCAACAAGGTCGCCGTTGCTGTCAATAAGCAACGCCATTCCGGTTTCAACGGCATATTGTGGGGTCGCTTCGCGGGTTTCCCAAAGCACTGTTCCTGTGGGGCTGACCTTTATCGTAAAATAATCTCCTCCGGGGTGATCACTGTTGCCACTGCCACCGGTAATGTAGGTGTTGCCGTCAGCATCGGTCACCGAGGCAATCGGTACATCGTTGCCCTTGGTGGTAAGCCCCCCATAGAATTCGTAGCTTGTGTCCATTGTGGAAAAGCCCGTTTGGCGAATGCCTAACTGTGCCAGCATTTTTTGCTGCGGGTCGTGCAGCAATCTTTTTTGCGGCAGCTTGCTTTGCCATCGGGTAAGCTTTGAAAGCACGCCGCTATTTTGCGACACTTCAAAGCCTTTCTGGTTCCGGACGGTATTGAAGTCCTGTGCCGATGCGGCCTGTGGCAACACGGCAAAAGCAATAACAGCCGAAACGATCGGGGTAATAATTCTCATAGCCAATTACGTTTTGATCAATTAATAGTAACGTAAATGTATCGAGAAGCTACGTTAAAATAAGCGTTAAGGGCGTTGACATGAGCGTTGACAGAAGGCATTATATGGCCCGCAACAGGCGTTCACCGCCAAAATCCCTCCCTTTACCTCAATTTTTAAATAACAAGGCAACACTGTCGTTAACAATGAAGACTTCCGTCTAAAATTGGTTTGGTTTTAAGTTGGTGGAACCTGTGCACATAAAGTGCACAGGTTTTTTATTTGATAAGGCCCTTCTCTAAAAAATAATCCACAATAGCCCCTTTCATCAATATGCTTTGCTCACCTGCCTTTAGCGGCGGCAGCTCTTCCTTAACGTTGTAGTGGGGCCATCCGTCAGCATCAAAATAATCAAATTCATAATAGCCATAAGGCTCGAGAAGGCGGCAAATGGCAATATGCATCAGGTTTACCTTTTCGTCCTTTTTGAATTTCTTGTTGAATTGTCCCAGCTCCTGTACACCTATCAGGTAAATGATGGCATCGAGGTCCAGGGTATCTCCGTCTGCAAAACGGTCAGATAGTATCGTTACAAGCTGTTGCCAGCGTTCTTTCAGTTGTTCGTCTCTTGACATTTCAAATAGTTAAGCTGCAAAGATAGTGACTTGAAAGTTAATGGCAGGCCAATTGGGTCCATGGAGCTCGAATAGAACGATCCACCGATGTTTTTTAAGGCCTCACACGTTTTACCATTTATTTTACAAATGAACCCGTAACTTTGCCATATGACAGGAATAGACATCATACTCGGCGGGCTTTTGATCTACGGGCTCATAAAGGGTTTTTGGAAAGGGCTATTCGTAGAGCTGGCATCGCTGGTATCACTTATTGCCGGATTATTTATCGCGGTAAAATTCTCCCAGCTTACTGCCAACCTGCTTGAAGGAACATTGTCCGATGATCCGGCGACCGCGGGTATCATTGCATTTGCCATAACCTTTCTGGCTGTAGTGATAGGCATTACGCTGCTGGCGAAAGTTTTTACCAAACTGGCCGATTATTCGGGATTGGGACTGATGAACCGAGTGCTCGGCGGCGTGTTCGGGTTCATGCGGATGGTACTCGTGGTCAGCGTGCTGCTCAACTTCTTCCTGAGGCTGAATTTTGACCACGGTCTTGTAAAGAAAGAAACCCTTGACGGTTCTTTATTTTTTTACCCATTGGTAGAAGTTTCAACGTATATATTCCCGGTGTTCGAAGATTGGTTCAGGGAGTAATTCCAGATCTCAGATCGAGCTACACTCATACTGTCGGCTGTGAGCATTTTATTCCCCTTTGGGATTAGTGGGCCAACTGCCTGATCGCCTCCGACGGTACCCAACCTTCACTCGCATCGGGCATGCGCACTTTTTGCCACTGTTCTTTGGTTTCCAATACGTAAACCTTGATCCCCGCATGGAGAAGGAACGTATCATCGCCCTGTGCCGAGGGCTGCGCTTTTACCTGCACCATATCGCTGAACACAATTGCCGGATGCTCATCATCGACCACAGACCTCGCATAGAACCCTGCTATGAGGCTTAAAAGCAACATAACGGCCATGACCGCCATTCCTGCAAAAAAGCTGCGCTTAAGGGCAGTTTTCTTCGTTATGTAATAGCCCGCGAACAATGCCAGGGTAAAAAAGCTACATACGATAGCGATCCACCCCCAGCTATCGTAATGGTACATCCCCGAAAGGCCACTCATGGATCCGCCAAGCCCGGGTTGGGCTACAGTTTCGATGTTGTCGGTAATACGCTCGCGTGCATACCCAAGATTGATCTCAATATCTTTATTCCCCGGATCCAGCAGCAGTGCTTTTTCATAATTGTAAATGGCGGGTGCGATCTTCTCCTGCTTAAAATAAGCATTACCCAGGTTAAAGTATAATTCCGCCGACTCCTGGCCGCCTTTTATTATGCCTTCATAAGTCGCGGCTGCCTGTGGATACTGTCCCTGGCGGAACTGTTCATTCCCGCTGTCAAACGCATCCTGCGCAAACAGTGCCTGCGTTAAGAATAGTAGTATGTATGCTAAGTTTTTCATTTTTCGATAGTATCAATACATTTCGTCTGCCATTTCAAGCAGGCCGCCCTCCCTTATTTCCATTAATGAACCCTCAACGGTATCGGTATCGCCAACGATTTTGATATCTTTCCCGGTGGCTTCGTTCATTACCAAAACCCCAACCGTTTGTTCGTCCTCTTCAGCCGAATAATTGTAATAAATAACATACTTGAAACCGTTATTTTCAAAAATGATATTTTGTATCTCTACTCCTGCATTGGCTTTGCCTCCGCCCCTGCGGTAGTAGCTGTATTTAAATTTCGACCAGCTGTTCTGTATGTCACCCGGGAATTCCATCTCTATTTTGTCCTTCGTGCCAAAGCGGTATACAAGGTATTTATCTCCCATATCTTTCGCCAAAACGACCTTTTTGCCTTTATTCGTTTCAAACGAAAAGACAAGCACTTCAGTATTCCTGACATACTCTGCCTGTGCAAGCACTGCCTGTGAGAGGAATAAAAGTAGGTATAGTAAGTTTTTCATCATTAGTGAGTTTCCTAACCTGCAAGGGTTCCGGAACCTTGTAGGTTTTAAATTCAATTCAATTATACCTACAAAGTTTTGAAAGCCTTGCAGGAATATAAATTACATCTGCTTTTCCAAAGCCGTTACCACCATCACCGCATTATCATAGTCCTGCTGCATGGCGGTGCCCGTTGAGGGAGCATACCGTGCAAACTCACAATTGTCCATTATTTTCAGGAGATCATTTACCGTGTCGCTGTCCGCATTGCGCGAGAGCAACAGTTCCCTGACGTTCTGCCTGCTCATTTCAGCGGTCTCAATGTTCAGTTTCGCCTTGAGGAAGTTGTGCAGCGCCTTTTCCAGGTGCATGTAAAATTGCTCCTTGCTTCCCAAATGGTTCTTGGCCTCCGCCAGGAATTTCTTCGCCAGCTTGTTCGTTTCCCTTATCCTGTTGCCCTTTGTGTCGCCATCGTAGGCCTGTTTTTTCTTTGTTGCGAAAATAACTACCGGCATCAGCAGGAACGGCAGTACGAGTAATATCCAGAACAGCACTGAGCCTAAGAATTTGCTGCTGCCAACAGCCTTCAGCGATGTACTTCCTGCAATGGTACGGAAGGGCTCGCGGGCTTCCGGTGCTCCTTTTCCGCTTTCCGATGCGCTGTCAGTTGGGTTCACACCGCCCGCAGGCACGCTCAGCACATCGACCATGATGTTATCAAAAGCCATGGTCCGATAGGTCTGCAGTTTCGGGTCGAACCACGAGAATGACAGCCCCTGTATGGCGAATTTTCCTTTTTTGTGGGGAACGATAGTATAATTGTCCGCCATATTCCCTTCCATACCGGTAAGCGGAACAGCAATGTTTTCCGAATGCTCGGGGTCAAATAGCTCCAGCTCTTTCGGTGCCGATGGCTTTGGCAGACGGAACAGCTTCATGTTGCCCTTGCCGGTCACTGATACTTCCAGCTTGAGCGACTCGCCATTGGACAGCGTGGTTTTTGATGGGGTCGCCTTGAACGTAAAACTTCCCACCGCCCCGCTGAAATTTGCCGGACGTCCCTGTTCCGGAAGCGGTTTCACGTTCACGACCGTATTTCCTGTAGAGACCATCCTGTTCTCTACCGTAAAGGCATCATTGCCAAAACGGTCCTGGCGGCCTGTAGGGATCTCCAATGCGAGCGATGCCGTCATGGGGTCCAACTCTATCTTTCCGCTTTTCTGAGGATAAAGTACCGCCCTGCGCAGCACCACATAGTTATGCATTTCGCCCTTGAACATACCCTGTTGTACTGACTGTTGATTCTTCGGGACATCCTCTACCTGGCTCCAAAAATCGGCATATTGCGGGTTGTCTGCTTTGTCCCAGGCACGAACACCCGTGCCCACTTTTACATACAGCTTGTACACCACATTTACGGGCTCATTGATATAAGGATTTTGGTTGCTTACCTCAGCAACAAGCTGCACATTGCCCAGTGCCTTTTGCATCTGCTTACTGTTGGGTGCGTTGGGGTTAACGGCCATGCCATTGCCAACAGCCGCTGTAACTGTAACCTTGAAAGGAATGGTCTTATATAACCTGTTCTTAATCTCAATGGTAGCCTGCCCAATGGTAAATGTTCCGCGCGAGGTTGGGGTCAGGAAGTAAGTATAAACCTTATTATACGTCTGTTTCTTATTTACCCAGAGGTAGTTGAACGACTGTATCGGCCCGGAAACATTGAAGCCTTTGAACGATGGCGGGTTAAAGTTGTCCCCGTCCTCGTTCATGGTGAATTCCAGTTTCATGGTTTCGTTGATGCCAAGCGTGGTCCTTTCGGGAATGGCCTTAAACTCCACTTGGGCATAGATCCCCTGGATGCACAAAAATAATATGAATGCTATATATCTATTCATTATTCAAAAATACAAACCTTTTTAGTGCTAACACATCCCTAACCCCTCTCAAGAGGGGGAAGAGCTACACTCATGCCGTATAGGCGCAAAGAAATTTCGGGTTTGAGTCAGCATGTTTGAGTGTTCCCTTCTTGAGAGGGGTTAGGGGTGTGTTATCGTTTCCGAAAAATTACTACCAATCCTTCTCCTGCTTCTTGGGCTGGGCCTTGACCCGCACGCCTTTTACCCTGTCCTGCACTTTTTTCTCCTCGTTGTTCATGGCGTCCAGCAGGCTCTCCATTCGTTGTTTGGATGGGTCGTCCTTGGCCGGTTTGGGATCGGCTTTTTCATCGGCGCCACCCTTAGTTTGCTGTGCGCCCTCACCACCGCCTTTCGGCTGGGGGGTATCCTTGCTGCCACCGCCGTCGGCTTTTTCGCCGCTGTCGCCCCGGTTCTTCTGTACGTTGCTCTTATTGTCCTCTTTATCGTCTTTCGGCGGGTCCTTGCGGTCGTCCTGTTTTGGCGGCTTGGGCGGATTTTTCTCCAGCATCTCTTTAGCGAGGGCATAGTTATAGCGCGTTTCATCATCCTGCGGGTTGTTGCGCAGGGCGTTCTTATAGGCTTCGATCGCCTTTTGGTAATCCTTCGCTTTCATGAACACATTACCCATATTGTGCCACGCCTTGTGCTTCTCGGGCTTGGTCACAGCCTTATCTATCGCCCGCGCATAGGCTATCAGCGCCTCGCTGTACTGCTTTTGCTCATATACAGCATTGCCCAGGTTATAATCTGCCGATGCCTTAGCCGGTTCTTTCGATATCGATATCCTATAATCGGCCTCCGCGTTACGGTATGCTTTATTCTTGTATTCCTCGTTCCCGCGCGCCATGTCATTGTCGGGCTTTTGCGCGAAAGCAGTGACCCCGATAAAAACCAGCAGTGTCATCATCAGTCCCTTCATGATTCTTTCTCGTTAAAAAGGTTCAGTTCCTTTACCCATGCTGTTTTGCGTTCCAAAAGGAACATATCCAATACCAGCAACAACAGTGCCGCGCCCAGGAACCATTGGTACTGCGAGTCATAGTCCGACACCTGCTTCGAGGCAAAACCCTTCTTGTCTATATTTTCCAGCGCTGTGGCCACATAGTCGGCTACCTCGCGGCTGTCGTTGCCTGATACATACCCGCCGCCTGTCGCTTTTGCCAGGTCCTTCAAAGGTGCGGGAAAGAGTTTCGTGGTCACGATCTGTCCTTCGTTATCGCGTTTAAAGCTTTCTGTCACGCCGTTGCGCTTTAATGGGATGTTGCCACCCTTTTCAGTTCCAATACCCACTGTAACCATCCTGATGCCTTTTTCTGCCAGGTCCTCGGCAGCGCTAAAACTGTCCTGCCCGTGGTCCTCACCATCAGAAAGCAATATTACCATCTTGCCCGCCTTAGGGTCGTCAAAATACGAAGCCGACATCATCAGCGCCTCGTTGATGGCCGTACCCTGCGACGATACCATATCGGTATCCATACCTTCCAGCAGCATCTTTGCAACGCTGTAATCAGTGGTTATCGGCAGTACGGGGAATGCGCTCCCGGCATAGCCGATTATGCCCACCCTGTCGGCGCCCAGCTGCTTCATGATCTGCGATACGATCTGCTTGCTTTTTTCGAGGCGGTTGGGTGCAACGTCCTCGGCAAGCATACTCAGCGATACATCTATCGCAAATACGATGTCGGCACCCTGGGTCTTTACTATTTCCTTGCGCATGCCCGCCCTTGGATTGACCAACGCCAGTACCAGCCCTGTTATCACCAAAAGCATGATGATGAACTTTAGTCCCGATTTGAATGCCGAGCGCTCCGGCGAAAGTTTCTCCACGATCTCAGGGCTACCAAATTCGCGCTGTTTTTTCTTTTTCCAGTACAGGTCGTACGCATACAGCCCTGCCAGCACCGGGATGATGGCCAGAAGATAGAAATATATGGGTTTGTCGAGTACGTACATGTTAAATAAAGCTTCGGTATAGTGTCCGGCGCAGTACCGCCTCAAGGACTAACAGCCCCAGCGCGGCCCACACAAAAATGCGGAATTTTTCCTCGTAATTAAAATATTTCAACTCAGGGATCTCGCTGGTCTCCAGCTTGTCGATCTCCTTATAAATTTCAGCCAGCCTGTTGTTGTCGGTCGCGCGAAAGTACCTGCCCCCCGTTTCCTTAGCAATTTCCTCAAGCAGCGGCTCATCAATTTTTACTGGCGCCATTTTGTAGATGATCTCACCGCTAAAAGGGTCTACCTGCCATGGGAATTCGGCATTGCCATTAGTACCAATACCGATTGTGTATACTTTAAGTCCGTATTCTTTGGCGATGGAAGCGGCAGTTTTCGGTTCTATAGACCCTCCATTGTTCACACCATCCGTTAACAGGATAATGATGCGGCTCTTAGCCTTGCTCTCCTTCAGGCGGTTTACGGCGGTTGCCAGTCCGGTGCCTATGGCCGTCCCGTCCTTTATCATCAGGTTGCCGAACTCAATCGATTCTATTGCCTGCTTTACCAACTGCTTGTCGCTGGTAACGGGTATTTTGGTATACGCCTCAGAGGCATACAGCACCAGCCCGATACGGTCGTTAGTGCGCGCCTCTACAAATTCGGCAGCGGTCTTTTTCAGGGCCTCAAAGCGGTTGGGCTTCAGGTCTTTTGCCAGCATACTGCTCGATACGTCGGCGGCAAGCACAATGTCGATGCCGTTTACCGATCCCGCCTTGCTGCTCACATCGGCAGTGCGCGGACGGGCCAGCGCCACGATCATGCATGCCATCGCTAAAAGCCTGATGATAAACAATGCCGACTTCAGTTTTGCTTTTAGCGAGGGCGCGGCCTTAAAGCCCTGCACCGAACTGATGCGCAGTGTAGCCGACTGTTGCTTCCTTTTCAGGAAATGCCAGCCCGCAGCTAACGGAAGCAATAGCAGCAACCAAAAAAACCCGGGATGTAGAAATGTTATCTCGCTCATGGTTGCTGTTGTTGGTCGGGTTGCTGGTCGTTGTCCTGCTGCTGGCCGTCAGGGCCTTGCTGCCCCTCCTCTTTTTCCTGGGTAAACTCTACCGACTTTTTGATGCGCTCTGTAATATCTTTGGCATAACGGTCATTTTCTTCATGGATGATGATGACCTGCTGAAGGCCCTGCTGCTGCTTGAAATACATTATCTCATACGCAGCCCTTTTCTTTTCTTTGGTAACAGGGTCCGGCAAGGTCATGGTTCCGTACGCGCGCAGGCCTTCCGTCCCTTTTCCGGTCTTAAAGCCCTCCTGTTTCTGGAGGATGCCGGTCGCGCCCCTCGATTCCCAGTCTTTGGCGGTGGCATCAAATAGTTTAAAGAGGTCAATGTCCACCGGCTGCTTGTACACGGTCGTAGCGACCCCAATATGGAAGTTATCGAACAGCGAGCCATACTCGAACAGCTGCATTTCGCTGATGTTCTGCGCCGCTTCTTTCGAAATGTATTTGTACACTTCATTATTCCGCTTCAGCACCTTAGGCGTTTCGATGGTCACGGGCGGTATGCCGTACTCGCTCTTTACCCATTCCGCATCGAGCAGTTCTTTGGTGGGGTGGCCGATGATGTTGTCTTTCAGGAAGTCGAACCCTTTGGTAATGCCAATATAAATTGCTACTCCCACGATCAGCCCCACTACACCGCCGCTGATGGCCAGTACGCGCTGCCGCTTTTTCTTTTGCAGCAATATTTCCGCCTGGCGGGCTTTTTCTTCTTCCGATGGCTCGATGGGTTCCACCTCTGCCGGAAGGTTTTTATCAATGATGATGATGGTGTCCTCAACCCTGCTTCTGTCCTGCGTGATGATGTGGTCGGCCGGGCGCGAGAGGGCAAATTTGGCCATGTCGGCATTGCGGAGCACTTTTTCAAGCTCTTCGTAAACCGACTCGTCAATGCGCATGTCCTTTCGGGCGACAGCCTCTCGCATGGCATCGATGAGTTCGGACGTGGTGCTTTCCATCGCCGGGATGCGGATGGTCTCTTCCAGATAGGTACGGGCAATGTTCGCCAGTTCGCTGTAGTACTCCTTCACTTCGCCTTTCAACAGCAGGTCGGCCCTTTCCAGGCGGTTGAAGCTGATGCGCGCTTTTTCCTTTGGCGAAACATATTCCTGCTTTACCTCTTTTACCGGCTTATGCTTTTTAAGATAACGGAATACCAAATAGCCTATTCCACCCAAAATAACAGCACCGCCCAAAATGTACAGCCAAAGCCAGCTGCGCGATCCCGCGGCAATTACGGGCTTTATGTCGTACATTTTCTGTTTGAGGGTATCCACAACAATATCGTTTACCTCAATGGTAAGCGGTCTCGTCTGGAAGGTTTTGTTGTTGATGATCACCGGCAATTTCGGTATCTCATACCTGCCGGAATCGAACTGCGTAAGACCATATTTTTTCACCAGCTCATACAGCCCGTCCTTTTCAATGGTGTCGGTCGGGTAGGCTTCCAGTACTTCCAGTTGCCCGAAGTTCTTCCCTGCCGGGAAGCTCACCTTTGCGCCTTTGTTAGCCGTTGCCTTCAGCGTAAGGTTGAACTGCGACCCGATCCTTATCTTGGTCGAGTCGATGCTTGCCTGAACGCCGGGCTGCTGCGCAAAAGCCGTAGTGGCTGCCAGCAATAAAAGCGCTATGTATGTTTTCAATTTTTGTATTCCCATATCCTTTAACCCCTGCTTTTAAAATAACCCAGCAGCTTGGTCACGTACGATTCCCCCACCTGCGCGCTTACCGTTCCGGCACCGCACCTGCTAAAGGTTTCCCTAAAATAGTTTACCCGTTCGGCATAATGTTTTTCATACTGCACCCGCACGGCTTTCGATCCCGTATCTACCGATACTATCTCTCCCGTTTCGGCATCGGCCATTTCCACAAAGCCAATGTCGGGCATTTTCTCCTCACGGATGTCGTGTACCCTCACCCCTGTTATGTCGTGCTTTTTAGAAGCGATCTTCAGCGTATGCTCATATCCGGCATCCAGAAAGTCGGATATCAGGAACACGATGGCCTTTTTCTTCTGCACGCCCGAGAGGAACTTCAATGCCTGAGAAAGGTCGGTCTTTTGGCTCTCCGGCTTAAACTCGATCAGCTCGCGAATGATGCGGAGCACGTGCGACTTGCCCTTTTTTGGCGGCACGTACAGTTCTATTTTGTCCGAAAAGAGTATCAACCCTATTTTATCATTATTCTGCGTAGCCGAAAATGCCATGGTCGCGGCGATCTCCGTCACCAGGTCCCTCTTGAACTGGGCTTGTGACCCGAAGTTCTCCGACCCGCTCACGTCGACCATCAGCATCATGGTCAGTTCGCGCTCCTCCTCGAACACCTTTACGTAAGGTTCGTTGTAGCGCGCGGTCACGTTCCAGTCGATGGCGCGCACGTCGTCACCAAACTGGTACTGGCGCACCTCGCTGAAGGTCATGCCCCGCCCTTTAAAGGACGTGTGGTACTCCCCCGAGAAGATATGATCGCTCAGCCTCCGGGTCTTTATCTCGATCTTGCGGACTTTTTTTAATATCTCTTTTGTATCCAATTGCTTCGCTGTTCAGAGTTCGGGGTTCAGGGTTTCGGGTTTTGAGCGTCCGCCTGAATACCTGTGCCTGATGTTTTAGTAAATTTAGTTCCTTTATAATCAGAAGCGTTTAGATACGAAATGAACGAGCCTAATAATTTGTTTTCCTGCTCCGTTTTATCTGCCACTTCAATAAATTGTTCCTGACTAATATACTTTCAATCGAGAGCCCTATATAATTGTGAACGAAGTTCACCACAGGAGCCCTTCGAAATACTGAGAAATTGTATAAACTCACGATTCCCATTCCTTTCAAAACCTTCAGAAATGTTATCCATTATAGATCCTGATGACTTATTCATTTGGTTCCGAAGCTCAAAATCTTTTCCGAGAGTAGTAGTTTCAAATAAATGCCAAACATCCTGGCAGATTTCCCTCGCCAGTTGCCAAACTTTTAAATCTTCGAATCTTTCAATTTTCGCCATAAATGATTTTTTTTACATTCTGAAGGCAAACCCGGAACTTTGAACTCCAAACTCGGAACGGTTAAGGTACCTCTACCTCGTTCACTATTTTGTTGATGATGTCTATCGAAGTGATGTTCTCGGCTTCGGCTTCGTAAGTGATGCCTATCCTGTGGCGCAATACGTCGTATACCACGGCACGGACGTCCTCAGGGATCACAAAGCCCCTGCGCTTGATGAACGCATAGCACTTGGCGGCAATGGCCAGGTTGATGCTTCCCCTTGGCGATGAGCCAAAGCTGATCCACGGCTTGATCTTTTCAAGCTTGTATTTCTCGGGGTAGCGTGTGGCAAACACGATGTCGAGGATGTACTTCTCGATCTTCTCGTCCATATATACTTCGCGAACGGTTTGCTGCGCGCGGAGTATCTGCTCAATGGACACCACCTGGTTCACTTTTTCGAATGCCCCTTTCAGGTTTTGGCGTATCACAAGGCGCTCCTCGTCCATTTTAGGGTAATCGATAACCGCCTTGAGCATGAAACGGTCCACCTGCGCTTCCGGAAGTGGATAGGTACCCTCCTGCTCCACGGGGTTCTGCGTGGCCATAACCAGGAACGGCTGCTGCAATTTGAAGGTCTCCTCGCCAATGGTCACCTGCTTTTCCTGCATGGCCTCGAGCAGGGCACTCTGTACTTTGGCAGGGGCACGGTTGATCTCATCGGCAAGGACGAAGTTGGCGAATATCGGGCCTTTTTTTATGGAGAATTCGTTTTGCTTGATGTTGTAGATCATCGTTCCCACCACATCGGCAGGAAGCAGGTCGGGCGTGAACTGTATGCGGCTGAAGCTGCCGTGCACCGCCTGCGAAAGGGTGTTAATGGCAAGCGTTTTGGCAAGGCCGGGTACGCCTTCGAGCAATATGTGCCCCTGTCCAAGAAGCCCTATGAGCAAGCGCTCGATCATATATTTCTGGCCAACAATGACCTTGTTCATTTCCATTGTGAGCAGGTCGACAAAGGCACTTTCACGTTCTATTTTCTCGTTGATAGCCCTTATGTCCAAAGCTGCGTTATTTTCATCCATGTCCTGAAATTTTTGGAGGTGTGAATTTAGTGATGTAAAGCTAACGAAACAAATAGACTTTTAATATATTTTAGGTTTGTTAACGAGTTGTTAAACAGCAAAGGCTGCAAAAAACGATTTGCCACATAGGCACATAGGAATAATGCCGATGTAATTTCAGGAGATATATACGCACATAGATGAAGCTTGCTTCATTCTCTGTGTATCTATCTGTAACTTATTAAGAGAATCAAAACTATGTGTCTATGCGGTTAAAAATAAGCAATGGTGGCATTGCCGATACTATTTTTCCTATTTTTATGGCACTTTAAAAAAATATCCTATCCTGATGAGCGTAAACCTGTCCCCCATAATAGCGGGAACGATGAACTGGGGTGTGTGGCTGGCCAACTTCAACACTGCCCAAATGATACAGCTGATGCATGAATGCATCGGTTATGGCATTACCACTTTTGACCATGCCGACATTTACGGAGGTTATACCACCGAAACCGCTTTTGGCAAGGCATTCGCCGAGAGCGGCATTTCCCGCGAAACCATACAACTGATATCCAAATGCGGCATACAGCATACACTCGGCGACCGCGAGAACAAAGTCAAGCATTATGACTACTCGAAGGAATACATCATCTGGTCGGCAGAAAACTCGCTGAAATTCCTGAAAACCGACTACCTCGACATACTTCTCCTACACCGCCCAAGCCCGCTCATGCAGCCGGATGAAATTGCCGAAGCGGCGGAAAAGCTGAAACGCGAAGGTAAGATAAAGGAGTTCGGGGTATCGAACTTTACCAACAGCCAGACCGACCTCATCCGTTCGCGTACCGATGTGTTTTGCAACCAGATCGAATTCTCTGCCACGCATTTTGAGCCGATGCTCGATGGCAGCCTGGACTACATGACCGTAAACGGCATAAAGCCACTGGCCTGGAGCCCGATAGGATCAGTATTCAAGGCAGAGACCGAGCAGTCGGAACGCCTGAAACTACTATTATTGGAACTGGTTGAAAAATATGAAGTGACCGCCGATGTGATATTACTGGCGTGGATCCTACAGCACCCGGCGGGCATCATTCCCGTAACCGGATCGTGCAGCACCGACCGCCTGAAAAACCAGGTTAAGGCGGCAAGCCTGAAACTGGACCTGCAGGACTGGTTCGCGATATGGACGGAGAGCATGGGGACGAAGGTGCCATAAGCCCCCTAACCCCAAAGAGGGAACTTCGCAGGGATGAAATATCTGACGTTTGAGTGAAGCTCGATCTGACCGGAGGGGAACGCCTGAACTGGCGAAGCAAATCAAAAATCTGAAATCTGAAATAACAATGAAGACAGCATTAATAACAGGCGCAACAAGCGGTATCGGCAGGGCAACGGCAAGGCTTTTCGCAAAGAACCATTTCAGGATCATCCTTTGCGGGCGCAGGGAAGACCGCCTGGCCGAATTGCAGGATGAATTCTCGGCACTGACGAAAGTGCATACCCTGAACTTCGACGTTCGCGACCGTAAAGATGTGGAAGCCGCCATAGCGTCTATCCCGAGTGAATTTGCAAATATCGATATCCTTGTAAACAATGCCGGCAATGCCCATGGCCTCGACCCTATCGAGAATGGGGATGTGGACGACTGGGATGCCATGATCGACATCAACATCAAAGGCCTGCTATACGTATCAAAGCCAGTTATATCCGGTATGGTGGAGCGCAGGCACGGGCACATCATCAATATCGGCTCCATTGCCGGTAAAGAAGTCTATCCTAACGGAAATGTTTATGCCGCAACCAAGCACGCGGTAGATGCCATCAACCAGGGGATGCGCATGGATCTCAACCAGTACGGCATCCGCGTGGGGGCCATCAACCCCGGTATGGTAAACACGGAATTCTCGGAAGTCCGCTTCAAAGGTGATACCCAGCGCGCTGAGAATGTATATAAAGGATTCGAGCCGCTAAAGGCCGAAGATATAGCGGATATTATTCTGTTTGTGGTGACAAGGCCGTATCATGTAAATATTGCGGATTTGCTTGTACTTCCCACTGCGCAAGCCAGTGCAACGATAGTGAAGAGGTCCTAATATATCCAGGCGGATGCTCAAAACCCTGAACTCAAAACCCCGAAACCCGAACGACTTAAGCCATGATCAATAAACGCCTCCTTATAAAAAACCTGCTGGCTCACAACGATGAGAGCAGCTTTTATGATAAGAAGCGCCAACTGAACCTGCATACCAAGGAGGGCAAAGGGAAATTCGTAAAGCACATCTGCGCGCTGTCCAATTCCAATCCCTCGAATAACTCCTATATCGTGGTGGGGGTGGAAGATCATGACAATGCCATTACCGGAACCGACTTTTATGACGACAGCCGCATACAGAACCTGGTGAATGCCTATCTGGAAAACCCGCCAACGATACAGTACGAGAACGTGCCCTTCCCCAGCCTTTCGAAAGATAAAGTAGTGGGATTGGTTACCATCCACCCAAAAACAACACCGAATCCATCCTATTTCAAAAAAGCCATTCATACCATTCCGCAGGGAGCAGCGTTCATTCGCAGGGGCAGCAACTCCATGCCTGTAGAGTTGGAGGAAATTCGCGATGAGAGCCTTACCAATGCGGGTGTCGTGGCACAGATAGAGAATGGCTCGCGCAACAGCATTGAGCATACGCTGGAGGGCGTGATGGACTTCATTACCAACCGCCACAAGGATATGACGGCCAAATACAAGGTATTCCAGGAGCTGTTCATCGTGTGCTGGGCAGGAAATAAAAAGGTTATGAAGGGCAAGACGTATTTCTCGCGCGTGGACATCGAACTCATCAACGAGCAGGTAAAACTGTTCTACTCTGCACTTGACGAGGTGAGCATCAATTATACCGATGATACGTTCTCGATAACCGAGTACGTGGCCCTCGGCTTGAACGACAAAACGAGCTACTACCCGCTGGAAGAGGTAAGCATCAACTTCCGCGAGAATGGTTTTTACAGTATTGATTCGACGCTGTTGTTCGACCCGCCGCAATACAACCGCAAGATGATGTACCACATCTATAACTCGAACATTGCACTTTTGGCCAAGCTTGAAAAGGGCGTGCCTTTATCGGACGGCGAGCAGAAGGACATCCGTAACCTGCCCTCAACGCTGATGATATGCCACCTCAACGGGTTCACCGAAGCGAAGCGCAAACTGGGGGAAGCCAAGCCGCTGCTGAAAGCCTACCCTGACGCGGAGGTGTATGTATCATTTAAAGAGGCGATGCGCGTATTGCGGAAGATGAAGTATGGCAGTATCGAATAAAAATTGTATCTTGAGTAATATTTAAACTTAAATGAGCAGAAATCTTGTAATTGGTGACATACACGGAAGCTACAAAGCCGTAAGGCAAATTTTGGAACGTGCAAAGGTAACGGCCGCCGATCGCCTGATATTTCTGGGAGATTATGTGGATGGATGGGGGCAGTCGCCCGAGGTGATCGATTACCTGATCGAACTCAAATCGAAGTTTAACTGTATTTTTATCCGCGGCAACCACGACGACCTGCTGATGCGCTGGATGAAATCGGGAGAGTACACCGACGAGTGGTTCAACCACGGCGGGTGCATTACCATGGAACGCTACAATACGTTAGGCCAGGAAAAAAAGCAGCTCCATATACTGTTTTTTGAAAGCCTCTCCGATTACTTCCTCGACGACAGCAACCGACTGTTTGTGCACGCCGGGTTTACCAATATGAACGGAGTAAAGAACGAATACTTTTCCCGTTTGTTCTATTGGGACCGCACGCTGTGGGAAACGGCGCTGTGCCTCGATCCGGCAATAGGCCATGACGATCCCCGCTATCCCAAGCGGTTTACGCATTATAAAGAAATATTCATAGGGCATACGCCTGTAACCCGCATAGGGCAGACTGTACCCGTGCAGATGGCCAACATCTGGAACGTAGATACCGGCGCGGCTTTTAAGGGCCCGCTGACCATTATGGATGCTGATACAAAAGAATACTGGCAAAGCGACCCGGTACATGAACTGTATCCTGATGAAAAGGGGAGGAATTAACCGGTTCACCACTGATTTTAACCACACAGGCTGCATCTTCAACAGATGTTAGATTTTGGTTAAATAGAACTTTAAGCGCAATTCAGGCCGGCATTATCAGTAAATTAGTAAAAACAACTGATAACTTGACTGAGCAATACCAATCCATACGATCACATACCGAGGCGATCTGCCGTTTTTTACAGGCGGAAGATCATGTTCCGCAACCCGTACCGTTTGTAAGCCCGCCTAAGTGGCACCTTGCCCACAGCACGTGGTTTTTTGAGGAATTTATACTAAAAAAGCACCTGGATGGCTATACGGAGTTTGACGCTGAGTTTAGCTACCTCTTTAACAGCTATTACAATAATGTGGGAAAGAGGATACTGCGCGCCCAGCGCGGAAACCTTACCAGGCCTGCTACAGAGAAGGTATATGAGTACCGGCGTTACGTTGACAGCCAAATGAAAAGCCTGATCGGCAGCATGGGCGGCCAAACCGTACTGCGCGAGCTTATTTCCCTTGGGCTTAACCACGAGCAGCAGCACCAGGAACTTTTGTTGACCGACATCAAATACATCCTTGGCCATAACCCAACTTTCCCTTTTTACGATGAAGCCAATACATGGGAGTCGGCAGTTGAGGAACATGCAGGCTTTAGCGCAGTACCCGAAGGATTGTATAATATTGGGCATAGCGGCGGGGGATTCAGTTTTGATAATGAGCATGGCAGTCACCGGGTTTTCCTGGAAGCTTTTGAAATTTCGGGAAACCTTGTCACTAATGCAGAGTACATTGAGTTTATGGAAGCCGGAGGCTATTCCAACTTTAACCTGTGGCTCGATGAAGGGTGGTCCTGGGTCACCCAAAATGACATACACGCTCCGTTATACTGGCACCAGATCGACGGCGCATGGCATAACTATACGCTGCGCGGACTGGAAAAAGTAACCCCGGGTGCCCCAATTACCCATATTAGCTTTTATGAGGCAGCCGCCTATGCGGAATGGAAAAAGATGCGGCTGCCGACAGAGTTTGAATGGGAAGCCGCCTCGTCCCTATTCCGTTGGGGTAGCCGCTGGGAGTGGACACACAGCGCCTACCTGCCGTATCCCCGCTTTCGAAAACCCGATGGTGCCATAGGTGAGTACAACGGCAAATTCATGGTGAACCAAATGGTACTGCGAGGATCTTCCTGTGCCACGCCGCCCGGACATAGCCGCAAAACATATCGAAATTTTTTTCATCCTGATGAGCGCTGGCAGTTTACCGGCATACGTCTGGTAAAACTATAATATTATGAAAACCTCAGCTCTCGGAAATCCTTTTGCCGAAGATGTAATGAGCGGACTTACCGCCAAATCAAAATTCCTGCGATCCAAGTATTTTTATGACGATAACGGCAGCCGTATCTTTATGGAGATCATGAACATGCCTGAGTATTATCCCACAGCCTGCGAGCTTGAGATATTATCGCAGCAGTCGGGTGATATAGCCGGTAAGCTTCCGTTTAAAGGCGACTTCAATGTTATTGAGTTCGGTCCCGGCGACGGGATAAAGACACGGCACCTGCTAAAGGCGCTTACGGATCAGGGGGCGCCCTTTACTTATATCCCCATAGATATTTCACAAGAGGCCATCGACGTACTCCAAAAAAATATGATCAATGCCCTTCCCGGTATCGCCATGCAGCCGGAAACGGGCGACTATTTCCAGGCGCTCGACGACATAAATAACTCCAAGCCTGCGCTATTTCTCTTTTTGGGTGGTAATATAGGGAACTATAAAGATGCTGAAGCGGTGGAATTGCTAAGGAAATTTTTCGTAAAGATGAAACCCGGCGATATGCTGCTGACGGGCATTGACCTTCAGAAACATCCGAGGGTTATCCAGAAAGCCTATGACGATCCTTATGGCATCACCCGGGCATTTAACATGAACCTGCTCAACCGTATTAACAGGGAGCTCGACGCTGATATATGCCTCGACCAGTTCGACTTTTATTGTGATTACAATCCACAGAGCGGCGAAGTCAACAGCTACCTTGTGAGCCGTAAAAAACAGCATTTCCACAGTGCCCTGCTCAACACCACTTTCCATTTTGAAAAAGATGAGCTGATCTGGACTGAGCTTTCCAAAAAATACACGCCGGAAGGCATTAACGCGCTGGCGCGATCTGCGGGCTTTACGGTAGTGAAAAACTTTATGGATTGCAGGCACTACTTTACCGACAGCTTATGGATAAAGTAAGGGCTGCCCTTTCGGACAGCCCTGCCTCATGAAGCCTTTTCTTTCTTTTCTTTGGCTTCCTTCTTTTTTGATTTTTTCTCCAGGCGCTGCTTGTCCTTTACCCGTTTTATGTGGCCGTCCATACGATACATATAATGGGTGTTCATGGCCGCTTTTTTAGCAGTCGTATAAAAATCGATGGCTGTGCTGTACATCTCATACTTTTCATACAGCAAACCCGATAAGCAGGCGAACCTCGCCATGTCGGCACCGGGCACTTTTGTTCCGAGGCCGATGATCTTCATCGCCTCGTCTACCCTGTTCCGGTTGATGAGCATCTGCGCATATTGGTAGTAAGCCGGGAGGTACTCGTTGTCAAGGTACAGCGTCATCCGGTAGTAGAATTCCGCCTGCTTATAGTCCTCCAGCTGTTCCTCATATATCCTGCCCATCAGGAACTGCGCGCCGGTATGTTCACTGTCAGCAGCGATCACATAGTGCAGCTTTTCGATGCATTCGTCCACATTATAAGGGTAATTGTCCCTTGCCTGGATGTACATCACTTCGTAGGTTGAAATTCCCATTGTCATTGTTTTTATTAAACTGCAAGATCTCAAAGACCTTGCAGGTTTGATTTATAATTCGTTAACAACACCTACAAGATTTTAAAACCTTGCAGGTGCTACACTACCCCCTGTCCATCCTTACGATCTTCGGGAGGAAAGTACCCACTACGTCCACCAGTTCGGTTTGGTGTGCCATAACCTTTTTGATGTCCTTGTAAGCCATAGGCGCTTCGTCGAGGCCTGCGCCCAGTAGCGTTACACCATTATCCTTCAGCACCTTTTTGAACTCGCTTTGGGTAATGGAGCGCTTGGCCTCGGTACGTGACATCTGCCTGCCCGCTCCGTGCGACGCGGAGCTCAGTGACAGTGGGTTGCCCTTGCCCCTCACGATATAGCCCGGCGCCGTCATCGATCCGGGGATGATGCCCAGCACATTTTTTTGTGCCGGTGTTGCCCCCTTGCGGTGCACGATCAGCTCCTGCCCGTCAACTATCTCCTTCCACGCGAAGTTGTGGTGGTTCTCTACCATCGCCAGCGGCCGTTCGCCCAATGCCTTTGCAATGCGCTTATGGATGTCGTGGTGGCACGCCGAGGCATAGTCGCCCGCAAGGTTCATCGCTATCCAGTACTCCTGCCCGTCGTGTGTATCGAGGTCCAGCCATCCCAGGTGCCGCGCTTCTTTGGGCAGCGGGGTTTGCTTCATGGCAAGGTCAGTGTACTGTTTCGCTACATTGGCGCCAAGCCCGCGCGACCCGCTGTGCGACAGCACGCCCACATACTGCCCCGGCGGCACGTTGAACTCATTCTCCTCACCGGGTACCTCCACAATGCCAAACTCCACAAAGTGGTTGCCGCCACCCGAGCTTCCCAATTGCTGGAAGGCTTTGTTTCTAAGCTTTTTCAGCAAGGGGATCTCCCTGAACGCATCGCGCTCAAAGATCTCGTGGTCGTTGGGGCTGCGGTGTACTTCGTTGGGCCCGAATTTCGTATGCGTTTCGAGTAGGCCCACATACTTGTCCTTATGCCCTTCGATGAACGATGGGCTGATGTCGAAAATGCTCAGGCACATGCGGCACCCGATGTCCACGCCCACGCCGTAGGGTATCACGGCATTCTCTGTTGCCAGTACACCACCTATGGGGAGCCCGTAACCCGAATGCCCGTCCGGCATCAGGGCCCCGGCTTTGGAAACGGGGAGCTTCAGCGCGATAAAGAGCTGCTCTTTGGCACCGGCCTCAATATCATTCTCACCAAATATTGTGAATGGTGCGCGTGTAGTGTTCAGCTTGCGTGCTTCGGTCTTTTTGGCTTCGAGCAGTGCTTCGGAAATTTTGCCGAAGGTGCCGTCGGCTTTGAATTTTTCAGGATCCTCCAGCACTTCCTTCAGCATCGCGAGCGCCTTGGGCTTCGTTTCCTTTTTAAAATGCTTCTGCATAATGTCCATAGCAATAGTGATGGACTTGTTCTGCGGATATCCTATGTCAATGAGGTCTTTGCCCCTTAGTTTTAATTTTGCCATAATTTTAAATTTTTATTCGTGTAATCCAGCAGCTACGAAGAACTGCTGCACTTTGCCATTAAGATGATCATCTTTATTATAAAAAAGATAATGTATTTCCAGCTATCGTCGTCACGCATACCTGAGTTATAAGGCCTTTCATAATATACCGGCTCACGATACTGTGGTTCCGGTACAGGATGCCCGCCCCGGTAGGGCACGGCCGCAGGTGGAGGCGCAACATATTCCTCTTCGTAAAAAGTGTCATCTGTCAATTTCTCGACATTGGCCCATTGTGTCACTATTGCCCGAGCTTCCTCAGAAGGCATCTCGTTGAACTTCGCCTTCGCCTGAACGATCGCCATGGTTTCGACAGCGACTTCTATCGTTGCCAGGATGTCACAGCCTTCTTCGCCTGGAATGTACTGCCGCAATGAGAAGATGGCAACGGCACCTATAGTACAATCGTAGGCATAATCGGCCACACAGTGCGACTGTTCGGCACCCTCATCGTACAGCGCCTGTGAAGTACCCAGCTGCATTATCCTAAAGGTACCGCTTTGCTTTTCAACCTCATAGTCTCTAACATTGCACAGTTCCCAATCGCAGAACTGCTCTGCCGCCCGTCTTTTGGCAAGTTCGGCATGGTATTCAGCGGCTCTTTTGGCTATAGATATCCACGTCCTTCCCTTAAGATCATACGCGTTATCAGCCACATACATGGCGTTCAGGTATTCCAACACGAACTGTAGCTCGTCAAAAGCTATGTGTTGTTCCACTTTAGACACGAACCGTATCACGGCAAGCGTGAATACCGGGTTTTGGAACTGCTCCAGCTCATGCGCCCATGCAACGGCTTCGGCCCTTGCCGGGGTTGCGCCACAGCCTATTGCCTGTGCCCGCCGAATGGCCTGCACTATGGTAAACTGCTTTGGTGTGTTCCGGAAGGCGTGCGCCATTTTTGCTGTAAAGCCATCCGGGATGATACCCAATGATCGTACGCTGTCACCACGGCCCAGCTTTATGTAGCAATACATATGTATCCGGTTCGTATCGGCAAAGGCATATTCCATAAACTCCGGCACATCATACTTAGCAAAGCAGTGCCGTATCACTGATGCCAATTGCCCCTCGGCAGTGAGGCTGTCCTTTTTCCATTCTTCAACAGGCCTTATCATTTTGTTGCCAAATGCAGCGATATTAGCCACGATATGTATGAAGGCCGGGTTACGCAGCACAGCATAGCATTTCTTAGCGTAAAGATGCAGCAATAGTGTTCTGAAGGCATCGCGCCTCCACTCATGTGCTCCCAAATTCGCTAAATGGAATTTCACAGCACATTCCAATGACGTGCCATTATAGTTCGCAACCGGATTTTCGGCAAACAGCCTTTCCACCAGATCGGGAAAACTGTGCCTGGCCGCTATGGGTATTGCTGTGCTTTGTGTTTCCATTGCCATTTATTTTGCGGCAACATGGTTGCCGGGTCACTTTTTGGTCATTTACTGTTTTTAGTTCTTGTTTGTTATCAAACCACCCCGTCCTTTGTGCAGCCCTCCAAGGAGGCAAAGAGCTGCGCTGGTGTTGGTTAGTCCTCTCCCCTCCCGATAGCTATCGGGAGTCCAAAGGAGAGAGAGCCGGGACGTGCCAGTAGTGTGTTTACTTTGCCTTAGGAATGCGAAATAAAAAAGCCCGGCCATAACGGGACCGGGCTTTACCTACAAGTAGGCAGTATTCCTCCTTTCACAAGGGAATGTGCGGTCCTGCGTGATGCGTTTGCCATAGGGCAGCCACCATCGAATTGTCCTGTATGTGTAAACTATACTTGTTCATGTGCATAAAAAAACCCGGAGCCTTTGCGGGTCCCGGGTTGTTATATTTTATATTCAGATACGTCTATCCAAAATTTCGGCACGCACAACCCGGGCCATAATGAGGGATGCTTCCCACATTTTTAAGCTCATATGTTGATCGTGTAAAACGCATGTTCTGAATTATTAAATTTTCTTTTGTTGTTAATTATCGGATGCAAATGTAGGGGAATTTCCTAATAAACAAAACTTTGTGACTAATTTGGAATTAGAATAAATATAAAGGCCCTCTTTCCCTCCCCGATGGCTACCGTGACAAAAGTGAGCGGGATAGTATACGAAGAGAAATAAACAGAAAGAAGGACTGCCATTGGCAACCCTTCTTTCATTGGAAAATAAACACTACTGATCCGATTTTTGATCATTGATAAGATGCAGGAAATATCTTATGGTTGCGTGTAGCCTGTAAATTTCCGGATGGCAATTATCTTACAACAAAAAAGACAGCCCAAAAGCTGTCTTTTATATTATTTTGACTGATCACTACAGATCGAAACGGATGCCCTGTGCAAGTGGCAGCTGCGTACCGTAGTTGATCGTATTGGTCTGCCTCCTCATGTAAGCTTTCCAGGCATCAGATCCACTCTCGCGGCCACCGCCTGTTTCTTTTTCGCCACCAAATGCACCGCCGATCTCAGCACCCGAAGTACCGATGTTCACATTGGCGATACCACAGTCAGAACCTGCCTGAGAAAGGAACAACTCCATCTCGCGCATATTGTTGGTGAATATCGATGAAGACAGGCCTTGCGGCACGCCATTCTGCAATTCGATAGCCTGTTCGATCGTGCTGTATTTCATTATATAAAGTATCGGTGCGAAAGTCTCTTCCTGTACGATGTGGAAATGGTTCTCGGCCTCAATGATGCACGGCTTCACGTAGCAGCCGCTTTCATAGCCTTCGCCTTCCATCACACCACCTTCAACAATGATCTTTCCGCCTTCCTGCTTCGCTTTTTCAATGGCGTTCAGGTAATCGTTCACCGCACCTTTGTCGATAAGCGGGCCTACGTGATTATTGCTGTCAAGCGGGTTGCCTATTTTCAGCTGGCCGTAAGCGCTTTTCAATACTTCAACCGTTTTGTCGTATACACTCTCATGAATGATCAGCCTGCGGGTAGACGTACACCTTTGTCCGGCAGTACCTACAGCACCAAATACTGCACCGACCAATACCATAGAGATATCGGCATGTTCTGATACGATAATGGCATTGTTTCCACCAAGTTCAAGGATGGTATTACCAAAACGCTCAGCTACGGTTTTCGATACGTGGCGGCCTATCCTTGTAGAGCCTGTAAAGGATACCAACGGAATGCGCTTGTCGTTGTTTATAAGGTCGCCTGACTCATTACCTGTCACAAGGCAACTAACACCTTCCGGCACATTATTCCTTTCTAATACGTTCCTTATGATATTCTGGCAAGCTATTCCGCACAATGGTGTTTTCGAGCTCGGCTTCCAGATGCACACGTCGCCGCATATCCAGGCCAACATCGAGTTCCAGCTCCAAACCGCTACCGGGAAGTTGAACGCCGAAATGATACCCACTACACCAAACGGGTGCCACTGCTCATACATACGGTGCATTGGCCTTTCGCTATGCATGGTAAGTCCGTACAGCTGGCGTGAAAGTCCTACTGCAAAATCGCAGATGTCGATCATTTCCTGAACCTCGCCAAGGCCTTCCTGAAGGCTCTTACCCATTTCGTACGATACCAATTGCCCCAATGCATCTTTATGCTTGCGAAGCTCATCGCCCATCTGGCGCACGATCTCGCCACGCTTAGGTGCCGGTACCAGCCTCCATGTTTTAAATGCTTCTTCGGCTTTGGCCATGGCAGCCTGGTAATCGTCGGCAGTAGATGCTTGTACTTTCGCGATAAGCGTACCGTCTACCGGCGAGTACGATTCTATTATTTTGCCGTTGGCAAAGCTTTTGCTTCCGGTCGATGTTCCTTCGTTAATTTCTTTTATCCCTAGTGAAGCCAAAGCTTCCTGTATACCGAACTGATCTGTAAGTGTTGCCATTGTAACTTTTTTGTAGTTTAATGTTATTTTGGGCAAAGATATATCTTTTTTGTGTTTCTGATAATTTGTTGGTGATTAAGTGAATGTTTGGTGATCATTATGCAAAGGATCCTATTTAGCGAATATGCACGAAAGAAGACGCAAAGACTCTAAAGGGATCTTGAAGTAATAAATTACCAGTACTTGGTTGTTTTTTACCACAATGGTACAAAGAGAGGATGCACAGAATGCACAACGCCCTGTGAAATCTCTGTGCCTTTAGGATAAAATTTTATTCAGGTTAATTGCCACCCCCGGAACCCTGAACTAAACCGTATACCGCGGATCGGCTTCCATGACGTGGCCGCATTTACCGCAGGTTCGCAGTTCTTCGGAATTATAAAAATGCCTGAAATGGGGAAGGAAATCTTTTTCGATATCCTTAAGTTCAAAATAAACCTCATACAGCTTGTGGTTGCAATTTTCGCAGAACCATAAAAGCCCATCGGTAAACCCTCTACCGGCCCGCACCCTTTCTATGACCAGGCCTATTGATCCTTCACTGCGTACCGGGGAATGCGGCACTTTTCCCGGGTGCAGGTACATATCGCCGGCATGCAGCTCCATCTCCTTACGCTCGCCTTCGTGCTGTACGATCACTTTTATGCTGCCTTCTAACTGGTAAAACAGCTCTTCGGTCTCATTATAGTGATAATCCTTGCGCGCGTTTGGCCCGGCCACCACCATTACGATATAATCACTGGCCAGCGGGTAAATGTTCTTATTGCCTACAGGTGGCTTGAGCAGGTGGCGGTTATCATCGATCCACTTATTAAGGTTAAAGGGTTTTAGCAGTGCCATGGGTGTAAATTTTAAGTTGTACTAAGGTACGCAGATAATAGCTTAAAAGAATGATAAAGATCATGAGGAACGAAAAAGTCCTCACCCCAACCCTCTCCCAGGGAGAGGGAGCCGGGACGTGCCTGCAAAACGTGCTACTGCAATGAAAATTAAATCAGTTTATGAACCTGTCTATAGGGCTTTTGCTTTTTTCCTTTGGAAATGCGCGCTAGCATCGGGCGGGTAACTACAAAAAAAACCGGCTCAATGGCCGGTTTAGTATCTCTATTTCATCTCCTTTATCAGGTAAAGGTATACCGGGAAGTGGTCGCTAAACCCAACTTCGCCGTTCGAGTTGCGCAGCGGGTACCCTTTGTACTGGCCCGATGGCTGCATAAGGAAGGTTTTGTTGTAAACCCCTGCCTTCCAGAAACGGAATGATGAATAATCTTTTTTGATAAGCGGTTCGGTAATGATCATTTGGTCAAAAAGGTCCCATGCATCACGGTAAGCCAGCGATCCGATCCCTTTAGCCGACATATCTTCCATCGGGTTATAAAGTCCGCCCGGCTTAACTTCGTCCTTTTTGCCTTTAGCGCCAAGCACTTTTTTTATGCTGTTGTTGTATGGGCCGTCATTAAGGTCACCCATTGTGATCAGCTTCGTGTTGGGATTGACCTTATAAAGTGAGTCGATTATCTTTTTGTTAAGTGCTGCCGCAGCTTCGCGGTTGGGCGAGCTTTTCTTTTCGCCACCTGAGCGCGACGGCCAGTGGTTAATGATAAAGCTTACTTCCTCGCCATCAAGCAATCCTGTTACAAGCAGCTGGTCGCGGGTATATAGCCTTCCTGTATATTCGGCTGTTACTTTGGCATCGCCGCTTTCTTTTGTAGCGTCATTCTGTTCTACTTCGGCAATGTAGCCATTCCTTATTATAAGCGGGATATTCTTGTAGCTTGTTGGCTTAAAATGCTTTTTGTTATAAAGGAAGCCCACATCGATGCCCCTTTTGTCGGGCGAGTCGAAATGAATGATGCCGTATCCCTTATCGATCAAGGCAGGCTCTTTTATAAGATCTTCGAGAACTCCGCGGTTCTCTATTTCGCCAAGGCCTATAATGGTTGGCGCTTCGGGATTGCTCTCCTTGTTAACTCCGATCTCTGCCAAGACCCTCGAAAGGTTGGCAAGTTTCTTTTTATATTTCTTAGTGGTCCATTTCTGCTTTCCGTCCCTGAGCCACTCTTCATCATTGATAGTTGGATCGTTTATCGTATCGAACAGGTTCTCAACATTATAAAATGCAATGGTATGCACTTTGAACTTTTTATCCTGTGCAGAAGCCGAAAAGATCCCGGAAATCAACAGCACCACCCACACTACTCTCTTTATCATATAATAACAAATATTAATTTAACGTCAACTTTTATAACAAATCAGATGCCAAAAGTAAATAATATTTCCAAATGATGTACATTTGCGCCCGTTAAGAAATATTTAACTTGACAAACAAAGAGAACTAATTCAAATTAATTTATGAAAAAACTAGTAATCAGTCTTTTATTTGTAATGCAGGTTGTTTGCGCGTGGGCGCAGCAAACAGCATCAGTACAAGGTAAAGTAGTCGATTCTAAATCGCAGAAGCCTCTCGAAAATGTAGTGGCGACATTGCAGGGCAACAACCAGACAGCGCTCACCAATGCCGAAGGTATCTTCGTGTTCAAAAGTGTTGCCGAAGGCAAACAGGTTGTTACCGTTGGCTCTGTAGGTTTTGTATTGCAGACATTTACCCTTGAGGTAGTGGCAGGCCAGGCGCTTGACCTTGGTGTGGTATCGCTCGAAGAGGATATCACTACAGAGCAGCAGCTAAGCCTTATCACCATTACCGACAATGACCTTGGTGATGACAACAGCGGCTCGGAGAACACCGCGGGGCTACTTCAGGCTTCGAGGGATAACTTCCAGCAGGCAGCGGCATTCAACTGGGGCCAGGCACGTTTCAGGATAAGAGGCCTTGATAACGAATACGGCCTTACCATGATAAATGGTGTGGTTATGAACAAACTATACGACGGAAGGCCGCAATGGAGCAACTGGGGCGGGCTTAACGATGCAACGCGCAACCAGGAGTTCACAATGGGCTCTACCCCATCTGATTATACATTTGGTAATATATTAGGTACTCAGGAGATCAATACCCGTGCCTCTGTGTTCAGGCCGGGCGGAAGGATCTCCTTCTCAGGCACCAATACCAACTACAACTGGAGGGCTATGGCCACTTATGCTTCGGGAATGAACGCAAATGGCTGGGCTTATGTAGTTTCGGCTTCAAGAAGGTGGGCACAGGAAGGTTACTTTGAAGGTACCGATTATGGTGCGAACTCATTCTTCATGGCTGTTGAAAAAAGGATCAACGACCAGCACAGCATCAACTTTACAGGTATCTACGCTCAAAACAGCCGTGGCAAAAACTCTCCCAACACTCAGGAGGTTACCGATATTGCCGGTGTAAAATACAACTCATACTGGGGTTACCAGGATGGTGAAAAAAGGAACTCACGCGACAAAGATGTTGAAGAGCCGATACTTATGCTAAGCCACTTCTGGAAAATAAACGAGAAGAATACGCTTAACACTAACGTAACATACCAATTTGGTAAAATAGGTAACAGCAGGCTGGATTACCAGAATGCACCTAACCCGGACCCTACGTACTACAGGAACCTTCCGAGCTTCTTTTCATCAACGTACGATCAGGACACAGGAGAATTCCTTGGCGACCAGGAGCCTTACATCACTAACGCTGCCAACGCTAACTTCTTGAACAAAAACAACAGGCAGATCAATTGGGATGCCATGTATTTTGCCAACCAGAACACCAGCAACGGCCGTAGTGCTTATGTGCTTTATGAGGACAGGACAGATGACAATACGTTCACTGCCAACTCTATCCTTCAATCACAGCTTTCAGACAATGTCACGCTTAACGCCGGTGCTACCTATAGGCACCTGAAGTCGCACAACTTCCAAAACCTGCTTGACCTTATGGGTGGTCAGTTCTTTGAAGATTTTGACAACTTCTACACAGGCGATTTCGCACAACCTGACCTTAATAACCCTAACAGGACCGTGGGCGAAGGCGATACTTATGGCTACAACTACAACCTGTTCGCCCATAATATCAATGCGTTCACCCAATTCAGGTTCTCATACAACAAGTTCGACTTTTACCTGGGCCAGGAGTTCTCACGCTCTGAGTACCAAAGGGAAGGGCTTTACAGGAACGGCCTTTATGCTAACAACTCTTTCGGCAAAAGCCAAAGGGCGATATTTGAGAACTACGGTTTCAAAGGCGGCCTGACCTACAAGATCGACGGAAGGAACATGATATCTGCGAATGCAGTGCGTATGACAAAGGCTCCAACACTTAGGAACACTTTCCCTAATGCAAGGCTTAACAACAACATCGTTAACGGTATCGAGAGCGAACTTATATCAAGTGCCGACCTTAGCTACATCATCAGGGCTCCTAAGCTTAAGGCAAGGATAACCGGTTTCTACTCTACTATCCAGAACGCAACAGAAACTTCATTCTTCTTTGGTGAAGGTATCTTTGACGGTGATGATGCCGATGCTTTCGTAGCTGAGACGGTAACAGGTGTTGACAAAAGGATGATGGGTGGTGAGTTCGGTTTTGAATACCAGGTGACTTCTACCATCAAAGTATTAGGTTCTGCGGCATTTGGCCAGTATACCTATACAAACAACCCTAACGTAAGCATCAACAACGACGCGCTTGCGGCAGTTGCAGGCGACGGTACCAACGTAAACCTTAACCCGAATACCAATGTTGACTTTGGTAAAGCATACCTGAAAGACTACAAGCTTTCCGGAACGCCACAGCAGGCTTACTCTGTAGGTATTGAATACCGTGACCCTAAATTCTGGTGGATCGGCGCTAACGCCAACTATCTTGCGAGCAACTATATGGACATATCTGCATTGCTAAGGACCGCTAACTTCTTTGAAGATCCGAACACAGGCGAGCAGATAGAAGATGCTACTTCTGCGAGGGCAAGGCAGTTGCTAAAACAGGAGAAATTTGACAGCTTCGCATTATTCAACCTTAATGGCGGTAAATCATGGAGGATAGATAACAAAACTATAGGTTTCTTTGCAAGTGTGAACAACATCCTGAACACTACCTACAAGACAGGTGGTTTTGAGCAGTCGCGCAACGCGAACTATACTGAGCTTAACCAGGACGTATCAAGCGGTACACCTGCATTTGGCCCTAAATATTTCTACGGTTACGGCAGGACATATTTTGTGAATCTGTACATCAACTTTTAATTAAAAAAACTATGAAAAATATCAGTAAGATCTTATTCGGAACTTTAGTCGCAGTACTTGCTACCGGCTGTGTAAGCGACGATGATTACAAGATCCCGCCATTCAATGAAGTGATCTTCTCAGAAGGCTTTAGCGAGGCGATAGATAATACCCCACTTGATCTGGCAGGCTGGACAAATTTCGCGGCTCAGGGAAGCACACGCTGGACAGAGCAGGTTTTCAGCGGAAATGGATATGCTGAGTTCAGTACCTTCAACTCGGGCGATGCAATAAATGTAGGGTGGCTGGTAACTCCGGCGATCAACATTGACGGAAGCTCTAAAACGCTGACCTTCCTTGCAGCACAGCACCATTTGGATTCTCCGGAAAACACACTGCAAGTTTATATCTCAACCGATTTTAACGGCACAGATGTTGCAGCAGCTACATGGAATGAACTGGATGCTACCCTTCCTACACAGGCTAATGACTGGTATGAATTCGTATCATCAGGCGAGATAGACCTTTCTGACTATTCAGGAAATGTTTATATAGCGTTCAAAGTTACCGGCTCAGGCACCAATACTATCCTTGACGGTGCTTACCAGATCGACAACGTAAAACTATACTAAAAAAAATTCTATGAAAACTTTTTCAAAATACCTGTTGTTAGGTGCGCTTTGTGCCGGTATCCTTACCGGATGCGCCAATGACGATGATTATGATGCGCCGAACATGGGCTGTATCAACCCGGGGCTGACCGCCAACAAAACCGTAGAATCGCTTATCGCACAGGCTACTGAAACGCCAACGCTATACACGGCCGACGATATTATCGAGGCTTATATAACTTCGAGCGACGAAAGGGGCGCTTTCTTTAAAGTAGTATCACTTCAGACACTTCCACCGGCAAATTCAGGCATTCAGCCAGTAGCTTTCAGCATTGCCATTGACAGGCCGGGTCTGTTTACCGAAGGTTTTGTACCGGGTGTAAAGGTATCTGTAAAGCTTAAGGACCTGTATTACGCCATCGACTTCGAATCACTTGAAGTAGGTACTCTTTTCGAAGGGCAGGTAGGACGCATCTCTGAACAAACGTTCAAGAACCACGTATTCATCAACACTTGCGAAAAAGTTGAAGAAGCGCAGCTTGTAACAGTTATGACGATCGATGAGGCACTGAACGATGCCAACATCAACAGGCTTATCGAGCTTAAAGACGTTCAGTTCGTAGAAGCTTCATTTGACCAACCGCTTTACAATGAAAATGCGTCAACCGCGGTTAATGGTGATAACCCTCAAACTATTGGCGGCGCTACCAACCATATACTTCAGGACATTACTGGCCACAAGATCGTATTCAGGACCAGCAGCTTTGCCAACTTTTCCGGCATGATGGTCCCTGAAGGCTCAGGAACTGTTAGGGGTGTATTGACTAAATTCCTTGACACGTACCAGTTCGTAGCACGCTATGAAACAGATCTGAAGCTTACAGGAGAAAGGTTCATACCTGCTGAATTGAGTGATTCTGCACTTGGCGGAACCGATATCCAGTACCTTGGCTCGTTTTCAGAAAACTTTGAAAGCTATGCTGTAAATGAGGATGAATTCCCGAAATATGTAAATGACAACGCTGTAGGTACAAGGTATTGGCAGGTGAAATCATTCTCGAACAACAAATACATCGAGATGACTTCATTCAACGGTGCCAATAACCCGGGTGCTGAAGCTAAAACGTATTTATTCGTTCCTGTAAACCTAAGCGATGCCAACACGATAGCGTTCGATTATAAAGTACGCTTTATGGCAGGCCAGTCGCTAAAAGTATACATTGCAGAAGAAGGTGAATATTCTCCGGGAATGGAGTTTGACGCTTCCATGTTCACAGACATAACGTCTCAGTTTGGCATCACTTACCCTGCATCAGGACAGTCTCAGGCTAATTTCATGAACGCAACTCCTTACAACATACCTGCCGGTGTAACCGGAAACGGATTTATTGTATTTGAGTATGCCGGAGGCGGATCGGTAACAACTACCATCCAACTGGACAATATTGCAGTGAACTAACGATTAGTTTATTCATATCTAAAACGGGGCTCGATCGAGCCCCGTTTTTATTTATAGTACTTATACCGGATCAGTCTGTTATTTTAATCCTTCTTGCCAAATCCTCCGGCACGCTGTAAATGTTTTCTACAGACAGCATAGCCTTTGCCATTTCCACCCTACCCACCAGCTGATGCACTTCCCTGCAAAATGGCGTAATGTCATCGATCTGTACGATCCAGTCCTTCACATAACGCTCAACGGCATTACCGGAGATCCCTATCTGTATGGATCGGTAGGGCAGCGGCTGCAGCAAAATGTCCTTTTCGGGATCCCATTGTATCCTTACCGGCGAACCTGCCATTTTTGCCTTCCAGGATTCATGTGCACCAATGTGTTTTTGCATCATAATGCGAAAGGCAGGAGTTCGCAAGGCACCATTCAAATGCTTCTCTTTTTATTTTTATGGCCAGTACACGTTACTGGTTCTCCTTGGTAGCCCAACCACATCGGCACATTATCCACAGGAACGACGGCTTTATCCATGTCATACGCTCCATTTTAAACGGCGGGGCAAAGGTTTGGTGCTTTACCGCAGCATCCGCTATGGCGTGTTATAAGCCTGGTATACGGTCATTGTGGCATCATCGTATGGTGCTCTTATTTGGTTACTATTGTTTTCCATATATAATAATTTTAATCAATCAAAAAACGCGCCCTCCGCACACAAAATTCTACAATACAACCCGGAAAGCATTCTTTGCACAAAACCTTCTTACATCAAATAAAAAAGCCCTGCACGGATGTGCAGGGCTTTCGTTATAAGGTAAATCTTATTCAGATAATTACTTCTTCACGATAATGAACTCCGAGCGGCGGTTCTGTGCGTGCTGCTCTTCGGTACATCCTGTGCCGCAATCAACCTTAGGCTGGCTCTCGCCATAACCCTCGCCCGAGATGCGTGCCTTGGCGATGCCTTTGGAGATAACGTACTGCA
>Ga0308157_10000663_pt1 | contig 99637 bp, 89 predicted proteins | sample PhyBR1_FD_201035 | JGI IMG/M metagenome (GOLD analysis project Ga0308157, IMG submission 201035) | Phyllosphere microbial communities from UC Gill Tract Community Farm, Albany, California, United States - DLSLB.R1 | ecosystem: Host-associated > Plants > Phyllosphere > Unclassified | place: USA...
TTTACTCTTCTTGGTAAGTGCGACTCTTCCTTTTCTAACTAATTGTTGAATAGTAGGCATTTAATTGCTTTTTATTTTAGGGTGCAAAAATATGAATAATTTTTTAATCCACAAGTAGTTATGAAAAATTAATTTATGATAGAATTTTCCAATATTTATTTTGAATGAAAGCAAAGCTAAAGTTTATTTCAAGATCAATTCTGAAGTGTAAAGCACCTGAGACTTATCTTTTACTGTATCATACTTCAACCATTTAATTTTTGGATTGATGCTTCCAGCAAGGTCTTGCTTCAAATTTCCTTTCTGATTATTAGTATGATTGTAGCGGAAAGTTTTGTTAATAATGGGTATATGATATGTTGTGTAAATTTCAGCTCCTTCTCTTTCATTGTTTATCAAAAATTTTCTATTAGCGAATTTTGGCATTTGAGATTCTATTTGATTTTTATTATCAAGATAATTTGTAGGATTTTTCAAACTATAAATAGTTATAAAAGCCAAAAAGAAACATGCTATTCTAAAAATTCTTTTATCAGAATTTTTTGTTTTGAAATACAATATCAGAAAAGAAAAAAATATGCACACATTAGCTGCAGCCATCATTCTTGTATTCATTTCTTCAATTTGCTGAAACCAACCGGAAGCAATTAAACAACAAGCATAACAAACAGCTGTTACCCATAAAAACATGTGAAAAGAATAAGCATTTGTTTCTTTCGCTTTCTTGAAAAATTTTAAAAAGTGTATTAAAACAAAGATGTCTATCAATAGTATAAAACATTGAAAGGTTAGACTCAGAAAGCTATTAGAGGCAGGCTTAAGACCAATGTAAGGATTGATAGAATTGGCAGTTCCTAACAAGTCTCTTAATACATACACAGGCAGCATCTCAGCCGGTTTACCTCTCAGATTCTCCCCAGTTAAACTTCCAAATTCTGTAATGTTAAACAAGAGATATCCTGCAATTCCCAATCCTGAAATAATAACAATGGTAATAAGACCAAATAGCTTTTGTTTATCCCAATTTTTAAAAAAGAAAATAGCCGTGAAAATCAACAATGACAAATAAATATAAATTCCAGAATATCTTACAGTAAACATTCCGAACAAAATTAATGAAGCGAAAATACAATCTTTATATCGCAACGTTTTTCTGACAAGAATCTGATACAAGAAATAAATCAAGAAATAAAACAGAAATATAAACAGGCTTTCTGAAATTGCCATAAAAAAAACAAACAAAAAGGTCTTTCCTGTAAAAAGCAATATTGTTTCCTTAAAATAAAATTTTCTGATGTATGAAAACAAAAAGATTACAAGAATCATAGAAGTATTCAAAAACTTATAAGCCCAAAAATAATCTTTGAAAAGTTCGTAAAAACCTCTCAAAGCAATAGGATACCCTAAAGGAAACAAATCTGTTTCTGGTTTTGGAAGATCAGAAGCAATCCCAAAGTATGACAAACTATCTACATAAACCCCTCCCGAAGGAAGAAAAAAGCTATGAACGAAATTCAGAATTAAAATGAATACAGCTAAAACTATATACTTTGTCATTTTTTAAATTATAATCACAATAATATGAATTTTTATTTTTTTTCTAAAAAACAATTATAACTTTATTCAATATTATAAAAAATTTTCGGCACAGAATTTTCTTTTCAAAAAACTTAATCAACATTTAATAAATTATGAAAAATGCGGCATTAATCGGACTAAAGGAAGCTGATTGCAAAAACATTGCAGAAAAACTAAATACATTATTAGCTAACTATTCTGTCTTCTATCAAAATACCAGAGGATCACATTGGAATATAAAAGGAGAACAATTTTTCACACTTCATCCAAAATTCGAAGAATTATATAATAGTTTAGTTCTTAAAATAGATGAAATAGCTGAGAGAATCCTAACATTAGGAGCAACTCCGGTGCACAATTATTCTGATTACTTAAAAGTTTCTACTATCAAAGAGAGCCAAGAAGTAAGTGATGGCAATAAAAGTGTCGAAATTATTTTAAATTCTTTTAAAATTGTTATTGATCTTCAAAGAGAACTTCTGGACATTACAGACGAAGCGGGAGACGAAGGAACTAATTCTCAAATGAGCGATTATATCACCGAGCAAGAAAAAGAAGTATGGATGTATAATTCTTATTTAGGAAAATAAATTTATATAAATTATAGTAAAAACCATCAAATTGATGGTTTTACTTTTTATAAATAATATCCTGTTTTACATTTTTATTCAGTTTGAATTTTTTGATATTTTCCCGCAGATTATCTGCTGCATTTCTATCAAAAGCATACCAAACGACTTTGTCTCTCGCGGCTACCATATTGTTTTCTATTTTCCAGGAAGCCACAGGAATCCAATGTTTTGGAGGCTTATCAGGATACCAGTCAGGATAAATAACAGCTATCTTATATTTATTATTCTTTATATATTGAGTTAAAAAGAGATGAAAGCTATTGTTGAACTGTACTTCATCCCGGTTTTTATTATTAACAAAGAATCGCGTAACATCTGTAGATCCAAGACCTATAATATCCAGTATTTTAACATTTGAAAAATAAGAAATAGCGCCAATATCATTGGCAACAACCTTTTCTCCTTGGTAGTAATCATTTAAAAATCGAGACATCTCAACTTGTTGTTCCTGGATGTTTTTCGATGCAATAATAGATATAAAATGGAAGTACCAAACCAAATAACATCCTAAACCTCCAAAAGCAGCAAACGACCCTAAGAATAGAATCTGTTGAACCTTCTTTTTTAAAGAATCTTGCAATTTTGGTTTTATGAAATCGTGTGAAACAGAAACTACAATTATAAAAAACATTAGTAAAAGATAATTTTCGTAACGGTGTCTAATCATCCCGAAAAGACTCTGCATCAAAGCTGTAGATACAACGACTATAATAATGGTCTCATTTTTAAATATTTCTTTAATAGATTTATTTTTATAGCGACTAAATAAATAAATTCCTATACAAATAAAAGGAAAAAGAAAAAGTTTATAAAAAGAAATATTAGTAAGAATACCCTTTTTAAATATAACCCAAATGCTTAAAAATATATTCCCTTCAGGATAATTCCCTTTTATAAGAACCGAATTTGGAAAAAAATAGCCCCCATTTTCTATCGAAATACAACCAAAAATAAGGATTGGTAGAAAACCTGCTGTTAGAATACTAAAGCCTTCTTTGATTCTCTTATTAATAAATAATAAAACAGAAAAAGTCGTTACAAAAAACATACTCTCAAAACGAATCATTCCTAAAAAAAGAATCACTACAAGTAGTTTTATGAAGTCTTTATTTCGATATCCATGTTTTTCATTTTGTTTTATGAAATATATAGCCAGAACAGATAGCAGCATATGCAGGCTTTGCTCCATCCCAAAAAACACCATTGTGAATAATAGACAGAAAATACTTATCATCATTCCGAATTTTACTTCTCTCAAAGAATAAAAATCGACAAAATAGCGATAAATACAGTAAACTGTGGAGTACCCCGCAACTATGTTTACAAGCATTGGATAATAAACATTATCTCCGAAAATTTTAATTAAAAAACTTAGTATTAAAGTATAAAGAATTGAGGAGGATGCACTATCAAAATGGCCAACATTAGTACCCCAAAATCCTGATTGTACAAAATTTTTAGCAATAGCCAGATGGATATAAACATCATCTAATGGATAGACAAAAACATTACCTTTAACGATATAGAATGAATGAATAAAATAAAAAGCAATAGCTAAAGTGAAGATTAATAAATAATAGAATAATTTTTTCGGCATACATTCTTCTTTACCGCATAAAAATATCATTAATTTTTTAAAAATCAGATTAACTAATTCTATTATCTCTTATATTTGCCCATTAATCTTATACACAATTGAAAAAAATTCTATTCTTTTTACTGATTTCCAATTCCCTGTTCTCACAATGGAGTATTTCCAATGCAGAACGTAGCGCATTGATCAGTATATACAACGCTACCGATGGCGAAAACTGGAACAGAACTTGGGATCTGGAGAAAGATCCACGCAACTGGTTTGGTATTTCTGTGAAAAACGGAGCGGTTACAGAACTTAATCTTACAGGAAATGCGCTTAAGGGTAATTTCCCATCAAATCTAACATCATTTCCAAAGCTCACAAAGCTAGATCTCAGTAATAATCAACTCTCTGGCGATGTAGCTGCAGGAATTTCCTCCCTTAGTTTGTTAACAAAATTGGATATTAGCAATAATAGGTTGACTGGAGATCCAACCCAATCCTTAACAGGGCTTTTCAATGTAGATGATCTGGCTTTGGGCGGAAATTTATTTACGGTTCCGGATGTTAATGATTTGTTGCAAAACTTCAATAATATCAAAACATTGGATCTTTCCAATCTAGGATTGATTAGCATTCCAGCGAAAATCACAGCTTTCACCAATCTTGAAACTTTGATTCTTGATAACAATCCAATCCCAGCTAGTGCTTTTGGAAATATTGCAAATCATCCCAAATTGACAAACCTTTCTTTGTCAGGATTGCAATTAGCTCAAATCCCTACTCAAGTTTCTCAGTTGACACAGCTGGTAAGCCTTAACTTAAGTAATAATAATATTACCGAGCAAAACTCTTCAGGTTTATCAACTTTAACAAATTTGGTTTGGTTATCTTTAGAGAACAATCAGTTAGCTCAGATTCCGTCTCAAATTCCGCAACTTAAAAAATTGCAAACACTTAATCTTGGAAGAAATAAAATTTCTGGCGGTGTTTCTTTACTGACAGGATTGACAAATCTTCAGCAATTATTCCTGAACAACAATTTACTTTCCGGCAGTTTTCCATCAGAATTTCTTGCGATGCCCAAATTATTGATGCTAAATCTTAACAGCAATCAGCTTTCAGGTGACCTCAACGACAGACTTCCTCCGATTACACACCTCAGCAATAACAGATTCAACAAGACACAACTTTCCAATTATGTTGTTGATTATAATGTGCAAACCGATTTGGATTATTCGCCTCAACGTTATGATGGTTTGAAAGAAGTTTTAGGCGTTATCGGCCAACCTGCGAAGTTAGATCAGTCCTTATCTGGTAGCGATTACACTTTTACTTGGTACAAAAATCTGGATCAAAAAACCAATACAACCACTGCAGATCTCAATTTCGCAAGTGTGGAAGAATCAGATTATGCCACTTACACAGCAGAAGCTTATATATATTCCGTTTTGGACAATTCAGTGGTTTTTGATTTGTCACTTTTCAGAGAGCCGATTTCTTTGGTTAAAGTATTGGGCACAGAAGAATCCGCCAAATACTTCAACATCTACCCCAATCCAACTTCCGAATTCTTGAATATTGTAAGCACAAAATATGACATTCAGAAAGTTCATATTTATGATTTGAGTGGAAAACAAATGCTATCTGAATCCAAATCCAGAATCGACGTTTCCAAACTGCCAAGCGGTGTTTATATGCTGATTATCAAAACACAGGAAGGTAATAAAAACTTCAAGTTCATCAAACAATAATTTTTTAGGAGCTTAATCCCGCTTTCCGCTCATACTCCTCGCGCAGCCGCAATCCCAAGGCTTGCTGTGGGGTAACCGCTGCAATCGGGGCTATAGGATTTCGTTTTCAATCACCTACAAAAAAAACTCTCGAACCCTCCCATTCTCAACTCTCAATCTCTCATCTTCCAAACATCCATCTTCTCTTCTCATTGCCATTTCCCAAAAAATATTATCTTTGGAAACTATCGATTTAAGAAATGGAAAGCACAAAATATACACCTAAAAACAAAGTAAGAATCGTAACCGCAGCTTCGTTATTTGACGGTCACGATGCTGCTATTAATATCATGCGTCGTGTCATTCAGGGAACAGGATGCGAGGTTATTCACCTTGGCCACGACAAATCTGCTGAAGAAGTAGTGAACACAGCGATTCAGGAAGATGCCAATGCCATTGCCCTGACTTCATATCAAGGCGGACACAACGAATATTTTAAATACATCTACGACCTTTTAAGAGAGAAAAATTCTCCGCAAATCAAAATTTTTGGCGGCGGCGGCGGTGTAATTTTACCCGAAGAAATCGAAGATATTATGTCTTACGGCATCGACAGAATTTATTCTCCTGACGACGGCCGTGAGCTTGGTTTACAGGGAATGATTGATGATCTGGTAAAGAGATCAGATTTCGCAACAGGAAAAGAGGTTGAAGCAAGCGATTTAGATTCAATCAGTTTTGAAAATTCTACAAGCATTGCGAAAATCATTTCTGCGGTTGAAAACTTCTCAGAAGAAAAACCTGAATTGGTTGCTGCTATCGACGAAAAATCAAAAGATTTGAATATTCCGATCATTGGGATCACCGGTACAGGTGGAGCAGGAAAATCTTCATTGACAGACGAATTGGTAAGACGTTTTATCCGTTCAAATCCGGATAAAAAAATTGCAATCATCTCCATCGACCCTTCGAAAAAGAAAACGGGAGGTGCACTTTTGGGTGACAGAATTCGTATGAATGCGATCAATGATCCAAGAGTTTATATGCGTTCGATGGCGACAAGAGAAAACAACGTTTCTGTTTCTCCATTCATCCATTCAGCATTAAATGTGTTGAAATTGGCTCATCCTGATGTAATCATTTTGGAAACTTCGGGTATCGGACAATCAGGTTCGGAAGTTTCAGATTTTGCAGATGTTTCAATGTACGTAATGACTCCTGAATACGGAGCTTCAACGCAGTTGGAAAAAATCGATATGTTGGATTACGCAGATTTGGTTGCTTTAAATAAATCTGACAAACGTGGTGCTTTAGATGCACTTCAAGCAGTAAGAAAACAATTCCAGAGAAACCATTTATTGTGGGAAAGTCCGTTGGATGATATGCCGGTTTATGCAACAAAGGCTTCACAGTTCAACGATCACGGAACGACAGAGTTATACAACAGATTGATTTCTAAAGTCAACGATAAATTTGCTGGTTTAAATCTACAAGGTTTTGTTGAGCAGGAAATTACAGACGAAGTAACGATCATTCCTCCAAAAAGAGTCCGTTATCTTTCTGAAATTGTTGAAAACAACAGACAATACGACGCCAATGTTGAAAAGCAGGCAGAATTAGCCAGAAAAATGTATCATATTGAAGGTGTTAAAAAATTCCTTACAAATGAAAATTTAGATACTGAATATCAGAAAGCAGAAAAAGATCTTCAACAGGAAAACATCGACTTCCTAAAAACCTGGGACGATACGAAAAAGGCTTTTCACGAAGAATTTTACTCCTATTTTGTAAGAGGAAAAGAGATCAAAGTGGAGACCTCAACAGAATCTTTATCACATTTAAGAATTCCAAAAATTGCGTTACCAAAATATAATGATTGGGGCGATTTGATTAAATGGAAAGGTCAGGAAAATCTTCCTGGAGGATTTCCTTACACAGCGGGAATTTATCCTTTCAAAAGAACAGGTGAAGATCCAACGAGAATGTTCGCCGGAGAAGGAGGTCCTGAAAGAACGAACAGAAGATTCCATTATGTTTCTGCGGAAATGCCTGCAAAACGTTTGTCAACAGCCTTTGACTCGGTAACTCTTTATGGACAAGATCCAGCTTTACCACCAGATATTTATGGTAAAATCGGAAATGCAGGAGTTTCTATTGCAACTTTAGATGATGCTAAAAAACTGTATTCTGGATTTGATTTGGTTAATGCGATGACTTCCGTTTCAATGACGATTAACGGACCTGCGCCGATGTTGCTGGCTTTCTTTATGAATGCTGCAATCGACCAAAATGTTGAAAAATATATTGCTGAACATAAGCTTGAAGCAAATGTTGAAAAAGCTTTAAAAGCAAAATTCGACAATAAAGGTTTAGAAAGACCAAAATATAACGGCGAATTACCTCCATCAAATAACGGTTTAGGGTTAAAATTATTGGGACTTACAGGAGATGAAGTGATTCCTGCAGAAGCTTATGCTGAAATTAAAGCTAAAACCATTGCAACCGTTCGTGGTACCGTTCAGGCTGATATTTTAAAAGAAGACCAAGCTCAGAATACTTGTATTTTCTCTACCGAATTTGCCTTGAGATTGATGGGTGATGTTCAGGAATATTTTATCACAGAAAAAGTTAGAAATTTCTATTCGGTTTCCATTTCGGGTTATCACATTGCGGAAGCGGGTGCCAATCCGGTTTCTCAGTTGGCATTTACGTTGGCAAATGGTTTTACTTATGTTGAATATTATTTGTCAAGAGGAATGGACATCAATGATTTTGCACCAAACTTATCGTTCTTCTTCTCCAACGGTATCGACCCTGAATATTCAGTAATCGGACGTGTAGCAAGAAGAATCTGGGCAAAAGCAATGAAACTGAAATACGGCGCAGACGAAAGAAGCCAGATGCTGAAATATCACATCCAAACTTCAGGACGTTCGCTTCACGCTCAGGAAATTGATTTTAATGATATCAGAACAACGCTTCAGGCACTTTACGCAATCTATGATAACTGTAATTCACTCCACACGAATGCTTACGATGAAGCAATTACAACGCCGACTGAGCAGTCTGTAAGAAGAGCGATGGCGATTCAGTTGATTATCAATAAAGAATTAGGATTGGCTAAAAATGAAAATCCGCTTCAAGGTTCATTTATTATTGAAGAATTGACAGATTTGGTGGAAGAAGCTGTTTATGCAGAATTCGACAGAATTACAGAAAGAGGTGGCGTTTTGGGTGCAATGGAAACAATGTATCAGCGTTCAAAAATTCAGGAAGAATCGATGCATTACGAATGGTTGAAACACACCGGAGAATATCCAATCATCGGGGTAAATACTTTCTTAGGAAAAGACGGTTCGCCAACTGTTCGTCCGGGAGAAGTAATCCGTTCAACTGAGGAAGAAAAGCAGTTCCAGATTGAAATGCTTCATAATTTCCAACAGGCAAATAAGGATAAATCAGAAGCCGCTTTAAAAACATTACAACACGCAGCTATCAACCAACAGAATTTATTCAATGTAATGATGGATGCCGTGAAATATTGTTCGCTAGGACAAATTACCAATGCTTTATTTGAAGTGGGTGGTAAGTATAGAAGAAATATGTAACTATCTCAATAACAATTTAAAAAAATAACTGTTAGAAACACACTTTTGTAAACCTAAAAGAAATTCTTTTAGGTTTTTTTATTAATTTTGAGAAAAAGATAACTATGAAAAAACTCTATTTTATATTTAGTTTTATATTAGGCTTAAGCGTATTTTCCCAGAATAATAATTCTTTTGAAATTGTAAAAGGTTTTCATGCTAATACCTACGGAGGAGGGATGATTTTCCAAACAATATTTGATTCAAATCTTGACCATATTACAGTCGGTCAAGCGAACGGGCCTTACAAGTTTATGAATGAAACTATTAATTCTACTGGTATCAGCAGTTTGTATATATCAAAAAACTCAAAGGTAGATGGTAGCAAAATTTGGATTAAAACCTTAGATCCGGGACCGATGGGAGAATTAGTCCCCAATGCTGTAACGATGGATTCGCAAGATAACATTTACATCATTGCAGCTTTTGAAGGTGCTATTACACTTAACAATGTCAATAATTCTGCTGATAATAAGGACTTTGATCAAGTACTATTAAAATTTGATTCTAGTGGGAATCTATTGTGGATCAAAGAACTCCCTAAAAAAGCCGGATCATTTCCTCTTACCATTTCGATGAGAATTGATGGAAATAATCTTTATGCATTAATTAATGCAGAAACTATTGTAAAATTTAATATTTTCACTGGAGACAAAATTGCGGAGAAGAAATTTGATAAATTATACATCACTCAATTTGAAGCGAAAGCCAATCAGCTTTATCTAAATTGCCAAGCGCATGATCCAGTCTCTATTTTGGATTATAACTTTGAGGATTTTTCTAGCTTTATCCTAAAAACTGATTCTAATTTAGTTGAAACAAACTATTTAAGAATTTTCAACAATAACAATTATGGAAATTTATCCGGATTTAATGTTCTCATTTCTGAAGATAATTATCTGTATGTTTCTTTTGCTGGCTATTCAACATTTCAAATCATCGCACAAAGCAATAATGGTTTGTTTGCTATGCCTATCGCACAAAATTCTTTGCAAATCGGAAGTGCTCTAATGATTTTAGGAAAGTTTTCTATGGACTTCACGAATTACAAATGGTTTTACAAGTATCCTAGTAGTGGAGGCGCATCACTTCTTATGAATAAAGGACGTAACGACAATATAAATTTGACTTCTTATTTTCCCAATTTTTCTATTGGTATAGATAATCAAATTTTATACTTTAATGCTAGAGGTTTAATTAATATTACCTCGGAAGGACACCTCTCTTCTTTTTACCATATCCCAAACGGCTACAATTCTGGAGGCTCTTCAAAATCAATTAATGTAGCTTATACAGATACTGAAGATTATATTGCAATACCATCAGATTATCACGCATCACTTACATTTAAGGGAAATGCAAGTGATAGCAATCCTTTGTTAATAAAAAAATATAGTGATGAAAACCTAGGTGGAACAATCTCTAATGGTAATCTTCTTAAAACATTTGAAAATGGTAATACTTATCAAAATGTTAATCATTCGAAGAGTGTTCCTGTTTTTTACGGAACTTCAATGTTCTCTGTATCTGAAACTAACAGGAGTATTTCCAAAATTTCGCCATCAGGAAGTATAATATGGAATATACAATCACATGAATATGAAGATTTTCCATCGGAATCATATGGGAATGATACTGGAATTAATAACAATGAAGAAATTTCTTACATTGTAAAATGTAGAAATGAAATCATTAATCAATGCCAAGTAACTGCTAGTAATGGAGAGAAATTCTACGGAAATGCAGGTGATTTTTTGGTTTCTAAGATTAATTCGGATGGACATTTTTTGTTTAAAAATAAATTTGTTCCTTTAAACTCTTCCAGCACAATGGAAAATCGGGGAATCTTTGCTACAGAATTCGGTGAAACATTGTTAGTTGGTCTGGTATCTGGCGACTTTCAATATTTGGGATCGAATTACTCGTTTCCGACGAAAAGTATGATGGTCTGTAAATTAAGTACATCTGGAAATATATCATTTTTACGTTCATTTCCATATACTTACGACAACATCCTAATCCAACAGGATCAAGCAAATAATATTTACCTTTTTTTCAATACAACGCATTCAGGAAGCCTAACTTATGATTCTGTCACAATTTCTGATAATAATGTTAACTCAAAAGCAATATTTTTAAAAATGAATGCTTCAGGTCAAGTAATCAGTGGGAAAGATTTCAATTCAGGTAGATCAGGTTATCAGCCTTTTTACATCAATAGTATCTGTAAATTATCAACGGGATTTGCAATTTATGGAAATACGCAAGGAAACACCACTGCAGACAATATTCAGTTTACGAACCCTTACATTAGTAGCAATACTTTTATCCATACGACAGATATCATTACAAGGTTAGATACCATCGGAAATATTCTCTGGTCTTATCCATTATATTCTCCCGAAACAGCACAAACATCTTACGGTTATCAAGCTAAATATATGATTGCTAAAGATCAAGAAGACAATCTTTATATCACTCCTACATTTAAACGGAAATTGACTTACCGTAATTCTGAAATACTTTTGAATGAAGATTATAAACAAAGTATTTTGCTAAAATTAGATGGAAGTGGTAATCTATTATCGCAAAAACCACTAGGTTTCTTTTTGTCATCACCTATTGTAGATGTATACGGGATTAATAAAATATCAATATTAGCTCAGGTGGTTGCTAAACCTTTAGACAATTTTGATTACGGATATATTGGAGGTTACAATGCTGTTACAATATTTTTAGAAAAAGAAGAATTGGCTACTCAAGACTTTCCAAAAGACATTTTTAGCATTTATCCCAACCCAACATCCAATATCCTAAACATTACCACAAAAGAAAAAATAAACAATATTGAGATTTACAATTCCATCGGAAGAAAAGTGACTGCAGAATTCAATTCAAACAACCAAATAGATGTCCAAAAACTCATCAGTGGTGTTTACTACATAAGGATAACAACAGATAAAAACAATCTTACTTCAAAATTCATTAAGAAATAAAATCAAACCGCAGAAATTTCTGCGGTTTTTTTATTCTCAAAAATCCAACGGTTTACTTTTTGATTAGTACAACAATCAAATCAAAGAGAAACTATGAAATTAAAATCTCCAGAACCATTCTGGCTAGTCAAAGACGGCATCAAACATTCTTATCCATCACTAAGAGAAAATATCGAAACTGAAATCCTCATCATCGGAGGTGGAATTACAGGTTCTCTTCTCGCCCATCAAATGATAAAAGACGGTTTCAAAACTGTTTTGGTTGACCGTCGTGAAATCGGGAATGGAAGTACGAGCGCCACAACTTCTATGTTGCAATACGAAATCGATGTTCCTTTTTTTGAACTCTCAGAAATGATTGGGAAGAAAGGCGCGGAGAAATCTTATTGGGCGTGTTATGATTCGATTGATGATTTGCAGAAAATCTCGAAAGAAGTCAAATCTGATTGTGGTTTCAAGAAAAAACAATCGCTTTATTTTGCTGCCTTCAAAAAAGATGTTGATGATTTGAAAAAAGAATTCGAGGCGAGAAAAGCGGCTGGATTTCCTGTGAAATGGCTTTCGGAAGAAGAGATTAAAAAGCAATTCAAAATCGATAATACATTTGGTGGAATCCTTTCCGAACAAGGCGGAAGCATTGATGCTTTTTGTTTGGCTCACGATATTCTGAATTACAACCACAAGAAAGGATTGCAGGTTTTTGATAAAACCGACATCATTAATTTCGATTATAAGAAAAATGGCGTTACTGCAACAACAGATTACGGAAACATTATTAAAGCAAAAAAAGTCATTTTCTGCAATGGTTTCGAAAGTACAGAAATCATTAAAGACAAATTTGTAAACCTGTTATCAACTTTCGCAATTGTTGGCGAACAAAATGAGAAAAAACATCAGGAACTGAATGACCTTTTGGTTTGGAATACAGCAGAACCTTACATTTATATGCGGACAACAGATGATAACAGAATTTTGATTGGTGGTGAAGATGAGGAATTTGTCAATGCCAAAAAAAGAGATTCTCTTCTTCACGCAAAAGAACAAAAGCTGGTCAAAAAATTAGACAAACATCTTCCTAATAATGATTTTCGAACCGATTTTGTCTGGGCTGGAACGTTTGGCGAAACCAAAGATGGATTGCCTTACATTGGCCAACATCCGGATTTTCCGAGTGCTTATTTTGTTTTGGGTTTTGGCGGTAATGGAATTACATTTTCGGTCATCGGGATGGCAATGGCTTCAGATTTTCTTAAAGGTAAAAAGCACGAATTGACAGAATATTTCAGGTTCAGAAGATAATTATCTTATGCGCATATTTGAGATTTTATTTTTTGTTCTAAATTTGAAATAAAACTTCAGAAGATGAAATCACTATTTACCATTCTTTCCTTAATATTATTTTCGTCATTCATCAATGCTCAAAATAAAGGATTTGACCAAAAATTGGCAGATTCTCTTGGTGCAGACCAATACGGGATGAAATCTTATTATCTCGTGATTCTCAAAAAAGGAAAAGCGGAAATTACAGACAAAGCCAAAAAATCAGAATTGATGAAAGGTCATATGGACAACATCGGCAAATTGGCAAAAGATGGAAAACTGATTGTCGCCGGACCAATGTTGGAGAAAAATCCAAATGATTATAATGGGATTTTCATTTTGGATGCGAAAACCAAAGAAGAAGCCGAAAGTTTAGTTTTGACCGACCCATCTGTAAAGTCAGGAATTTTTGATGTTGAAATTTACAAATGGTACGGTTCCGCAGCGCTTCCGCTCTATTTGAAATCTCATGATAAGATAACCAAAGTTCATTTCTAAAATGAAAACCTACAAAAACTTTGAGGATTACTTTTCTGATTTTAATTTAGAAATGATTGAGAAATTAGAGCGAATCAGAATTGAAATTAAAAATGAAATTCCGGAAGTTGAAGAATGCATCAAATATGCAATGCCGACTTTTACACTTAACAATAAGAACTTAGTTCATTTTGCGGCTTATAAAAATCATATTGGAATTTATCCAGGCCCAGAAGCGGTTGTTGTTTTTGAAAAAGAATTGGAAAATTATAAGACTTCAAAAGGTGCTATTCAGATTCCGTTATCTTCGGAGCTTCCATTAGAATTAATTAGTAAAATTGCAGTTTACAGAAAATTCAAGATTCTCCAAAGCACAAAAACCACTACAAAATAGTGGTTAATTGAAAATTTAGTTTCTATGAATTTTGATTTGATTTTTTTCTGTTGCGTTGATGATTTTTGAGATGTCATCCGGCGAAAATTTTCCTTTTACATCAACAAAAATACTTTCGTCATTATCATCATTAACGGTGATTATCATTCTCTTGATTAAGTCTTTTGACTGTTGTGCATTGATGCTAATAAGTTGACCTTGTTGCTTTACAGACATCCATTCTTCGTAATTATTCTTGGTGAGATACTTCTGGAATTCTGCTTTCACAGGTGCTGTGGAGCTTTCTACAATCAGAACTTTCACATCACTGATTTTCTTTACCAAGTCTATGACTTCCTGACTTTCGCCATCTTCTCTCAAAGCATTCTTCACATAAGACTTAGCCAAAAAAGTAGGAACATTAATGCTGACAAAAGTCGAATTTTCTTTGAATCCAGGATTGTCAAAAAAATCGGTGTGAACTTTATTTTGAGAAACCATACACGACTGAAGAAAAAAACCGACAATCGTCAAAATAATGATGTATAAGAATCTAATCATAACTTTAGTTTTTAGTTGATTGAGTTAATAGTTGAACCTGTTCTTTCGTTGGCAGATTTTGTCACTTTAGAAGGATTTCCTCTGTATTGTACAGATGCTGCGGATGTTGCACTAGCTGTTAAACTTTCGGTTGTATTGATTTTTACGCTTGACCCAGAAGAGGCATCTACAACAGCCGACTTGGTTACGAAGTCTCCTGCTGAGATAGAACTTCCACTGCTTGCGCTGTAAACTCCCGAATCCGCTTTTCCTGTTAATTTGATTGAGCTTCCGCTGCTAGCTTCCAAAGCCAGAGACTTAGTTTCAAGATTGAATTTCACACTTACTCCAGAAGAAACATCTATTGCTGTATTTGTAGAGATTTTAAAGTCTCCTGAAACCTGTGATCCAGATGAACAGCTTGCTGCAAAAGTAGTTTCATTAACTGGTGTAACCGCTTTGAAAGTGGAACCTGATTTAGTAATCAATTTTGATAATTTTGGTCCGGAAACAATCACTTTAAGGCTGTTGAAATTCAGATTCTTAACACCTTTGTTTCTTACAAAGATTTTCAAAACGCCATTTTCAACTTCCGTGATAATATATTGTTGTTTTTCAGGTTCTACTTTTACGACAACACTTTGCTTTGGGCTTTGACTAAATTCTACATCAACACCCGAAGAAGTTTCTATTCCGTTAAAGGCAGGAACATTTCTCTCGCTTCCAACATTTGTTGAAGTACCAGAAATATCTGTAGTTGTAAAAGTTGTTGTCCCTGAACCGTCAGTTATCGAATGAGTGGATGTGCTGGTCTGAGAAAATGTAGATGAATTAATCGTTTTTGCAGGATTAATAGAAGTTACATTTTGGCTCTCCTCCATCATTTTGCTCACATCATCCATAGAGATTTTTCCATCCAGCATCATCAGAACAGAACTGTCTTCTGACATAATGTTAAGAATCAAATTATCCATAACATTAGCTGTGATATCCTGAGCCATAAATTTGATTTTAGCATCGCGGTTGTTCACGGTCACAAGTTCCTCATACTTCATATTTTTAAGAGAATTAGAAATTTCTTTCTCTATTTTCTTCTCATCTATGAGAGGATTTTTTGATGTTTCCGGTTTTTCCAGAATCAGCATTTTCAGTCCATTAACCTTGGCAAGCAAAGGCTGTATTTTACCTAATTCTTCGTTATCAATTTTAAGGTTATTCAATAACTTGAACATAGGTTTTGCAATCTTGATAGAGGTCACACCTTCTGTGTCCTGATACTTATCAAAGAGCTTATTAAGTTCTTCTGTTTGTCCGAAAATATTAGTAGACAGAAGAAATAATACGATGAATATTGATATTTTTTTCATAAGTAATTTTATAAATTGTTGTCTAAGGTCTTATGCGATCGCCATTTCGTTAGTACTATTTCAGAAGATTCGTAGATAGCGATTTCATTTTGATTGATATTAAAAATTAAGAATCCTGTAAAAATCCAATGATTGATTTTGGGCAGATTCTGCGTGATTTATGGTTTGGGTAACGTTACTTGCAAAATAATTAAAAGTATCCTCTGTTATAGCAATAGCTTCCTGCTCGTTGTAGATTGGTTTTCCATTGATGATAACATAATTTGGATTGTAGTCCGAATCTGAGTTTACTTGATTTTGGGGTTGATTATTGGTTTTATTAATTTCTTTCGGTTGATGAGAAGCAAATTGTGTTGTTGAATGTTGATTATCAACTATATTTTTCTTCTCAATTGTTTGCTTTTCTAGCGGTGTATTTTCTTGAGCTAAAACCGGCTGTCGAGTCTGAGTTTCTTCAACTGGAGATGCTTTTGGTGTTTCAACTTTCTTAGGCTTTACAGTATGATTAGCCACTTGCGGTGCTATATTCTCAGGATTATTGAACATCCAAAATCCACTGATTCCCATTAGGAGAACCAAACTTGCAGCCATCCAATATTGTGTGTAAGATTTTCTTTTTACAACCGGAAGTGCAACTATTTTTGGCTTTTCGGTTTTCTTCAAGAAATCCTCGAAGCTTATATCTAATTTATCCTGTTTCTCTTCATTCAGAAAAGAAAAATAAGGATTATCACTTTCGTTTTTGAGAAACAGATGCTCTTCCGGCGTCAACTCTTCGCCTTCGAAGAATCTAGATTCCCAATCCTTGTATCTGTCTGTTTTCATATTCATAAAGTTTGTTAATTGAATCTTTCACTTTTTGTCTGGCTCTCATCAGGTTCACGCGGACTGCATTTTCCTCCATCTCCATAATTTCCGAAATCTCCGAAATCTCATATTCCTCGACATCTTTTAAGTGAATGACCATTTTTTGTTTTTCTGGCAGTTTATTGATGAATCCCAAAATCTGCTCCCTCATATTATTGGTTTCTATCTGATAAAGTTCTGATTTATGCCTTGTCTGACTTGCAAATCCGAGTTTAACTTCGTGATGTTTCAGACGGTTCAGGCATTCATTTTTTACACTTCTTAGGGCAAAACTTTTCAAATTTTCTACAACCATTAATTCATCTTTTTTTTGCCAGAACTTCATCATCAAATCCATTACAACATCTTCGGCTTCATCTGCACTCATCAAAAACTTTTTCGCAAAACGATACATCTCATCCTTGAGAATATAAACCGTTTGTTTAAAGTTGTCTTGAGTCATAGATTCAGTTTAATGTTTGAGGTTAAAAGCTTTTAATCTTGAAACCTTATAATTTCTTGGTTGTTTAAAAGTAAGACATCTGTCAATCATAATTTATTACATCAAAAATAAAAAAAGAACTTTAATAATCATTAAAGTTCTGATAATCAATTTATTTAAAATAAAATATTTTATGAAAGGGCTGTGAAAATTTGTGATAAAGTATTCAAATTTTGCGTATCAATTTTATCCGTTTTAATTGTTTTTTCAATCTTATCTTTTTTATCCGGGAATATTTCAATTAATTTTTTCTTTCTATTTGGCATTTCTAAAATTTCTCCGTTGCTTTTTTGTATATAAAATATATCCGGCAAATCTTCATAACTATTCTCTTTATCAATATCAAAAGAATCTTGTGCATATCTACCTTTTTCATAATCCTTAGAAATTTTCATGAAAATTGCAAAATCAGCAAATTTTTTAACCTCAAATAAGTAACCTGTTAGATTTTTTCCTTTGAATGGATATTCTAATAAGTATAAATATTCATCACTATCAATAATATGGATTGGAGAATACTCTGTCCTTTTATAAATTGTCATATTTTGCCCATTATTTACAATATCAATTTCATCTTTATATGCATTGTAACGCATATCAACTAAAACTTTGTTATTAGCGATTCTTGCTTTTTTGTATTCCTTATATAAATATGGGGAACCTTTTGTTTCGATAGTACTTTTGTACCCAGACCTCATAACAAGTGTTTCTCTATTGGTATTACCATTAGTAATATTAGAATTCCCATTTTGAGCGGAAAATTTATTTGTTAAAAAAGTCAATAAAGTGAGAGTGAGTATCAGACTAAGCTTATTCATCGAGTTATTATTTTTTAGTAAATATATAAAATATTTTAATCTCCAACATTTGCGGAATCACTTTCCGCCGAGGTGCCTTTAGGATTCATTGTCTTATTGAATTTTTCCATTTCGAAAGGAAAGTTTTCAAATAATCCCGATAACGACAATGCGGAATAAACTCTTTGTGAATACTTGTTTCCAATGGCGATAATCGTCACTTTTGATTTAAGAAGATGCGCAAAAACCGAATTGGTTCCGTGCCACCAACCATTGTGATAAGTCAATTTTTCGCCATTATCGAACTCCTTCATTCGGAAACCGAGACCATAATTGTTAATGCCTTTTTTCTCGTTGCTGTAAGGTTCGAAGATTTTGTTCGCCAATTCAGGTTTCAAAAAATCTTTTGAAAAGAGAGCGACTGAAAAATTCAATAAATCTTTTGGCGTTGTGTAAACATTTTTGTCGCCATAAATCAAATCCAGTTTGTCCAAAGGATATAATCTGTAACCGCTAAAGAAGGATTGTGAAGCTGTCGGAATATCTTTTTTCTGGAATATAAAGGTATGATTCATTTTCAATGGTTTGAAAACAATCTCCTGCATCGCTTCCGGAAAGGGTGTTGCAGTCACTTTCTCTACAATCAGCGCTAGCAAAGCAAAGTTGGTGTTGCAATACATAAAGCCCGTATTAGAAAGTCGCGCGAGTTCCGGCTTGTATTTAATCAACATATCCAAAACATCCTGATTCGTAATGAAGTCTTTTTTTAATTCTTCCGGAACAGGTTTGATGCCTTGGTCAAAATGTTCATATTTTGGAAGTCCGCTTCTCTGTGACAACAAACTGAAAACCGTAATATCTTTATAAGGAAACTTTGGAAAAAACTTAGTCAAATCATCTTCTAATCTTAGCTTTCCTCCTTCAACCAGTTTCAAAACAGCCATTGCTGTCATTGTTTTGCTAACAGAAGCTACGTGAAGCGGCGTATTCTCATCAATTGGCATTTGTTTATTTTCTCTGCCAAAACCTCTGTATTTTTCGAAGATAATTTTATCGCCTTTAGCAACAAGAATTCCACCACTTAGGTCCCCTTGCTCCCAGACCTTCTGATAATAATTATTGATGAGAGGAAGGATTGTGGATTCGTTTTCTAAAGTAGATTCTGCTGGCGTAAATACTTTGGATAAATCGACGTTGCTGTAATTGGGAAGTTTGGATTGGTAAATTTCTGCTGTTTCTTCTTTTTGTTTTTTGCAGGAAATGATGGTTGCGACTGCTAGACCGACTGTAATTATTTTTCTAAAATTCATTGTTCTCCAAACTTCGTTAAGGCTCGCAAGTTAACATAAAATGAGTTTTTAGAAGACATCAATTTTCTTAAGAATTGTTAAATGTGGAGAAATGTTTCGAGATTTAATTTTTAAAATCTCCAAGAATTTTATCAACGATAACTTGAGCAAGTTTTTCTTTACTTTGATGTGTCCATCCTCCAATATGCGGCGTTACAATCACTTTTTCAGAGTCTAATAAATACTTCAAATCCTGATTTTCGGTTTCCAGATTTTCAAAAGATGACTTTTCGTATTCCAAAACATCCAGACAAGCACCTAAAACTTTGCCAGATTCAATGGCTTGTACTAAAGCTTTAGTTTTTAAATTTTTTCCACGAGCCATATTGACGAAATAAAAATTCTTTTCCATTTTTGAAATAAATTCTTCATCAATCAAATAATGAGTTTGTTCTGTCAAAGGAATATGAAGACTCAGAATATCTGCTCTTTTTTGAAGTTCTTCCAAAGAAACCTGCGTTGCAAATTCATCATAAAGATTAGATAAAATATCGTGAAAAATAACCTCAACACCAAAACCAGAAAGTCTTTTCGCCGTTGCTTTTCCCATATTTCCGTAACCAATTATTCCGAATGTTTTTCCCAGCAACTCGTCACCACGGTTTTCTTCGCGTTTCCATATTCCGTTTTTCACTTCATTAGACGCAATGAATAATCGGTTCATCAGAATCAACAACATTCCAACAACGTGTTCCGCAACAGAATCTCGGTTTCCTTCCGGCGAATTAATTAATTTGATTCCTAAATTCCCAGCTGTTTCAGTATCGATATTTTCCATTCCTGCTCCTACTCTCGCAATGAACTTGAGATGAGAAGCTTTGGTCAAAAAATTCTTATCCAATGGTATTCGGCTTCGGATGATGATTCCTTCATAATCTTCAATCTTTTCCAAAACCTCATCGTAAGTTGAAGAATGGTCTTCTTCCACTACAAAACCTTTTGCAGTCAATTGTTCAGAAATTAATGGATGATTTTTATCGAGTTGAATGATTTTCATTGGGAAGGTTTTAGAAATAAGGTCGAAGGTTTTAGTTTAAATATCACAAAAAACGAGCTAATAAAAGCTCGTATATTTATTCTTCTGTACCCAAAAACAATTTTTTGAGTTCCACAGAATCTGCAGGTTTCATTCTTCCGGAAAGGATTAACGATAATTCTTTTCTTCGTAAAGCAGCATCGAAACGAATGATTTCTAATTCTGTTTCTGGCTCCAACTGAGGAATTGGAATCGGACGATTGAACTCGTCAACTGCTACGAAAGTATAAATCCCTTCATTAGTTTGGATTTTTGTCTGATTAATCGGGTCATCCAACCAAACATCCACATAGATTTCCATAGAAGTTCCAAATGCTCTGGAAACTTTGGATTCCAAAACGACAATTCCTCCTTCTGGAATCGGATGATTGAAAGAAACGTGATTAACAGACGCCGTTACAACTCTTCTTTCGCAATGTCTTGTTGCTGAGATAGAAGCCGCTCTGTCCATTCTTGACAACAGTTCGCCTCCGAAAAGATTTCTTAATGAATTGGTTTCGTTGGGTAAGACAATATTCGTCATTACCGTAAGGCTATCTATTGGTTTTTTGGATTTTTGCATTAGTTGTAGGTTTTATACTATCTGTTTTTATAGAATCTTGTTTGGGAGCGACCGAAACTTTTAATTTCTCAACTGTTTTGACAATTTGTTTTTTCGGGATATTTGATGATTTTCCGAATATTAATTCTTGGTCTCCAAAAAGAAATAACGCTGTTACTCCAACAACAATTACACTTAGAAAAGTCCAGATTACACTTTTATTAAAGCTGTAATCTTCTGTAAAATTATTTTTTGATTTTAAAGTTTTAAGATGTTGCAAATCCACTTTTTCAAAACCAAAGACATCATCATCATTATCCGTTACTTTAACAACCTTGTTATCTTCGTTTAATTGATATTGTCCAAGATTCTCAAGATTAAGAACATTTTCAGTCTGTAATTTCTGAAACCACTTTGCCACTTCATTTTTAAGGTTCATCTGAACAATGAAAAGATTGGAGTTGGTTTCGTCAGCAATATATTTCGCTAACTGATTATCATATCCAGACGGATTATACTCGAAAGTAACCGTTTCTTTCGGAGGAATAATAATAGAGTTTTCTGCATCAATTTTAGCAGATTCCTTGGTAAGTTCGAAAACACCAAATTCCGGAACTTCTGCCCTATTATGCTTCAGAAGATATTGATATAAAAGATATTCAAAATTCATCGCCACAAAACTACATAATTTTTGATGTTAAAGAAAATATAAAAGGTTGCTTTTACAGCAACCTTTTTGATTTGATATGAATTAATTAAAGTTAGTATGCAAATTTCACAACTTCTGAGATGTTGTTGCCAGAAATCGTTGCCAAGAACATTCCTTTTTGAGAAAGGTTCAGGTCAATTGGATTTCCATTTGCGTTTACTTTTAAGGTCTTGATTACTTTTCCTCCGAAATCATAAACTGTAATATCCAGATTTCCTTTTACAGAAGTAAATAATTTTCCGGCTGCAACCTGAGATTTTGACTTTCCATTAGATTCTGAAACTGCCATTGTAGCAAGCGTTGTTGGTCCAACAACGGAAGAATCGGCAGATTGTTTACTTGCACCATTTTGCTGATCTTTGAAAACAATCCCCACTTTCTGAACTGTTGTACCGCCAGAGACAATATTATTAGTATTGGTGAATGTTTTTGTATTCAAATCAATTATACCGACGTAAGCATTATCAGCTGCGCTCCAGTTCATTGTAACATTAGAGTTGTTCCAAGAATCATCATAAGATATGTTTGCAGAATTATCAGCTTGTGTAATCCAAGTATGGACATAAAATGTTGGAACTTCAAACCCTGGATCATAAAATGAATAATCATTAGCTGCGCCATAAGTTAGTTTGAAAACGCCAGCGCTTACTACTTGGGTTGTTAATTGCGCCGATACAGCCACACCTGCAAGCATAGCAAGTGCTAAAGAATAAAATTTTCTCATAAATGTTAATTTTTAAGGTCTATATAAATCATTCAAACCATTCCTCACAAAAATGTTTTGAACTATCTGTAAATCTAATATTAATTTTAAGTTAATAGCAAAAAATTTACAATCAGACCTTAAAAACAACATAACTAATTAATAATCAGTATTAAAATTTTATTTAAACTTCAAAGAAACCCCAAAAAGGAAGTTAATTCCGGCTTGTGAGAAGTAATATGGTCCACTAAAACCGTTGTTGACATACTTAGTATTAGTGAAATTATTTAATAAAAATCTAAAAGTCACTTCTTGTTTCTGTAATGGTAACTTGTAAGACATATTGAAATCCGGAACCAAATAATCTTTCAATTGATTATCAGCAGTTTCTAGATTATCCAAATATTGTTTGCCCACATATTGCGCTGTAACACCAAGATTGAAATTTTTGAATGGCGAATAAACCACATTTCCATTCGCAATGATATTAGGCGAAAAAGAAATATCAGAATCTTTCAAAACAACATCTGCATCATTTTGAACCGAATTGATTTCTTTAATCTTATTCTGACTCAAAGATAAATTGGCTCCTAACTGAATTTTTTCTGAAAGTCTACTCTGAGCGGATAATTCGATACCTAATCTATAACTTTTGTCCACATTCTCACGAATAAACTCGCCTATATTGTTGATTCTACCAGACAAAACCAACTGATTTTGGTAATCCATATAATAGGCATTAGCCGTCAACACAACCTTTCCAAATTGCTGTTCCCAACCTGCCTCAAAATCGTGTAAGGTTTCTTCTTTTGTGCTCGGATTTGCAAAAAGATCGTCTCGGTTTGGCTCACGATGTGCATTGGCATATGACAAAAACACTTTTCCGTTTTCAATATTATAATTAATCCCGACTTTCGGATTAAAGAACGTCCATTTTCTATCTAAATCCAAACCTTCCTTATCACCTTGGGTAATCACTTTTGTATCATAATCAATGTTTCTTAGTTGCAAATCTCCAAAGAATTCGAATTGATTGAGTTTATAAATTGCTTTTGCAAATCCGGAAATTTCATTTTTCAAAGACCGGTTTCTGTAATACTCAAACTCATTGATTTCTGGTATAAAAACGCCTGTTACATTGCCAAAGTGTTTTCCATAATATTGATTGGCAACCGCCCCAATATTCAAATCAAGATTGCCCAACTTTCCATACAAAGTAGAAATCACACCATAAAAATCATTGTCCAACCATTTCTTTCTGATAAAATCGCCGTACTCTTCTTCAGCTCCATTCACCAATTGATTAGGTAAATTATATCGTGCAAAAGGATCGCCTTGCTTGTAATTTTCGTAATACCCTTTTCCTTTGGTATAATGCGCTGTAGTTTCTAATTTCCAATTGTCAGAAAATCTTTGATTCCATAATAATTGATAATGATTTTGTCTGTAATTATCCGTCTCATTATCATAAAAATCTACGATATTTTCCCAGTTTGCATCATAGATTGCTCCTGAATAATTGAACTTTGGATTAGTCTCCCAAGTTGCTCTATCAACACCATTCCAAGCTTGATAAGTTTTTTCTTTTCCTCCAAAAGCTAAAAACCTTAACTCCGTATTTTTCTCCTGAAACAAAGCAGAAAAATTATAAGAATGAAGATTGGAAGAAGCTCTGTCAATATAGCCATCAGAATGGATATGCGTATATCGTCCCATCACAGACAAACGGTTCTTCCAGAATTTCCCCGAATTGATTTCTGCAGAATATTTGTAAGTATTGAATGAACCATACGAATCATCCGTTTTAACAGAAAAAGTTTCTTCTGGATCTTTGGAAATTACATTAACACTTGCTCCAAAAGCAGCTACTCCACTGGTTGAAGTTCCAACACCCCTCTGAATCACAATTTGCGACGCAGAGCTTGTAAGATCCGGAACGTTAACGAAGAAAGTACCTTGAGATTCTGAATCGTTATAAGGTACACCATTCATCATCACATTGATGCTGGTTCCGGCCGTTCCTCTTATTCTAAACCCTGTATAACCAACACCATTTCCTGCATCGGAAGTTGAAATGACGGACATTTGATTTTTCAAAAGAATCGGCAAATCCTGACCCAAATTTTTATCTGCTAAATCTTTTTGAACATTAATAATTGCTTTCGCAGTTGGTGTTCTTTTGGTAAATTCTACAGCCTGAATACTCGTAACTTGTGTAGAATCTGTAGTTTGAGAAAAATAAAATGGAGCAATGAACACTCCTAAAAAAATAAATCCTTTCATTCTTTTAAATTTAATTGTTAAAATTTATGAGAATAAAAGGGGCGATTATGGTTATAAATGATTTTTGATGATTGATAAATGATTTTTTATAACGTTATTATTAATCATTTACCTTTTATCATTCATCATCTATAATGAATGTTTCCCTAAACAGCATTATCTGTTCTAGGTTCATTGGGTATAATCTCAGCTTGTTACAGCACCCCTTAAATTTCTGACTGCGAAATTAGAAAAATTTTAATTAATATGCGTGATTATTTTTATTGATGTAAAAATATTGATTCCCATCTTTGGAAACTTCAAACAGATTAGCCGTTTTCCAGCTTAGATTAGTTTTGATATCATCATAAACAAATGGGATAACCACTTGATTATTTTTATTAATCACACCAAATTTATTATCCAAAACTGCAACTATCATTGGGTTTTCTTTATCACTATCTAATACATACAACATCTGATACTGTGGATAGATTTCAAAATCTTTATAGTTTTTATAATCTACATTCTCTTTACTTACCAAACCGTAAAAACCATTCATTACAAAAGCTTTATATTTTGGAGACTCGTATGGAAAAGTACATTTACCCAAATCTTCATTTTTATACTGGTAAACCCGTGTACCTTTTCTATCTATTCTGTAGGAAACTTGATTTTTCTCAACCGTTGCATAATCCGCAGAACCATAAATTCTAATTTTTTCATTGGGAGAATTAAGTAAGTTACAGTCTTCGGAAAAGAACATTGCAATATGATATTCAGCTGGTATTATTAATTTACCGGATTGATTGACGTAACCTGTTTTTTGATTGATGGTCTGAGGAATAAGCGCAGGAATAGCCGTATCCTTCATTTGAGAATATGTCGCAAGAAAGAAGCCTGTGAGACATAAGCTTAATAATTTTTTCATCTTCGGTTTGTGTGTTAGAAATTCAGAAAAGACTTTTGTAATAATCCGTATTTCTGAACAGCGAAAATAATAAAACTATTATTAAAACGACTAAAAAAAACAGTTTACTTTTCAAAAAATTATAAAACCAGCCTGTTTTAGTATAAGCTTTAGAAGACTTTAACACAAAGAATAACAATAAGAAAGGAATTGCTATCACAAATAATGCATTATATTGGAAAGCTCTTGAAAATCTGAAATGGAGCAATTCATGAAAAGCCCTTTGCACACCGCAACCTGCACAATCATAACCCGTCATTTCTTTTAGTGGACACTTTAGGAAATATGAATTTTTCGAAGGATCAAAGAAAAAATAAACGGAAATCAAAATCAGGAAAAAGACAAAAACGCCTATCTCTTTTTTATTATTTTTAATTAATTTGCTGATTTCCAAAATGATATATTTCTATCTAATTTTCGATTCTCAAAATATAAATTATTATGATAAAAATATAAAATATAGATAAAAGACATCTAATTTATTTTTAATCTAAATTATTCTATTCTTAAAAAAGCTCAGAATTTCGTAAATTTGGGCGAATTTAATAAGAAATTAAATTTCATCGATAGAATCAGGCTCTTATTTAAATAAAAATCTGAAAACTATCTCACTACACATAGATTTTGTTTCTATCTGAGTCTTTCAATAGTAACAAATCTTCTAAATTAAAGAATGAAAAGACTTCTATTATTATGAATTATCAGGATTACATCCAAGAGATTGAAGAAAGAAAAAGCCAAGGGCTTCATCCAAAGCCGATTGATAGCGCTGATTTATTGAGCGAGATCATTTCACAAATCAAAGACACAAATAATGAGTACAGAGCAGACTCTCTTAAGTTTTTTATTTATAACACTTTACCAGGTACCACAAGTGCTGCTGGTGTAAAAGCTAAGTTTTTAAAGGAAATTATTCTTGGCGAATCTGCCGTTGAAGAAATCACTCCATCTTATGCTTTCGAGTTATTGTCTCATATGAAAGGCGGTCCTTCAATCGAAGTATTACTTGACTTGGCTTTAGGTACTAATGAAAATATTGCAAACCAAGCTGCTGAAGTTCTTAAAACTCAGGTTTATTTGTATGATGCTGATACTGCACGTTTGAAAGAAGCTTACGAATTGGGCAGTGTAATTGCTAAAGATATTTTGGAAAGTTATGCAAAAGCAGAATTTTTCACTAAACTTCCTGAAGTTGCAGAAGAAATTAAAATTGTAACATACATTGCTGCAGAAGGTGATATTTCTACCGATTTATTATCTCCGGGAAATCAGGCGCACTCTCGTTCTGACCGTGAATTGCACGGACAATGTATGATGTCTCCTGCTCAACAGGAAGAAATAAAAGCTTTACAGGCTCAACATCCTGATGCAAGTGTAATGCTTATCGCTGAAAAAGGAACAATGGGAGTTGGTTCTTCCCGTATGTCTGGTGTAAACAATGTTGCACTTTGGACGGGGAAACAGGCAAGCCCTTACGTACCTTTCGTCAACATCGCTCCAATTGTAGCTGGAACAAACGGTATTTCTCCAATTTTCTTAACGACAGTTGACGTAACAGGAGGTATCGGAATAGACCTTCAAAACTGGGTAAAGAAAACTGACGAAAACGGAACACCTGTTCGTAACGAAAATGGCGACATCGTTTTAGAAGAAAAATATTCTGTTGCTACCGGAACTGTTCTTACCATCAATACTAAAGAGAAAAAACTATACAACGGAGAAACTGAATTGAAAGATATTTCAAAATCATTTACTCCTCAAAAATTAGAATTCATCAAAGCTGGCGGTTCTTACGCTATCGTTTTTGGTAAAAAAATTCAGACTTTTGCTGCAAAAACTTTAGGAATTACAGCTCCTACAGTTTTCGCACCTTCAAAAGAAATTTCTATTGAAGGACAAGGTTTGACGGCTGTTGAAAAAATCTTCAACAGAAATGCAGTGGGTGTTACTGAAGGTAAATTATTACACGCAGGTTCTGATGTTAGAGTTGAAGTAAACATTGTTGGTTCTCAGGATACAACAGGTTTAATGACTGCTCAGGAATTAGAATCTATGGCTGCAACCGTGATTTCTCCAATTGTAGACGGAGCTTATCAGTCTGGATGTCACACTGCTTCAGTTTGGGATAAAAAAGCACAGGCTAATATTCCTAAATTAATGAAATTTATGAACGATTTCGGAGTAATCACAGCTCGTGACCCGAAAGGTGAATACCACGCAATGACAGACGTTATTCACAAAGTTCTTAACGATATTACGGTTGACGAATGGGCAATCATCATCGGAGGTGACTCTCACACAAGAATGTCTAAAGGTGTTGCTTTCGGAGCTGATTCTGGAACTGTAGCTCTTGCTTTGGCAACAGGCGAAGCATCAATGCCGATTCCTGAATCTGTGAAAGTGACTTTCAAAGGCGATATGAAAGAGCATATGGATTTCCGTGATGTAGTTCACGCAACTCAGGCTCAGATGTTGAAGCAATTTGACGGAGAAAATGTTTTCCAAGGTAGAATTATCGAAGTTCACATCGGAACACTTCCGGCTGACCAAGCGTTTACATTCACAGACTGGACTGCAGAAATGAAAGCTAAAGCTTCTATCTGTATTTCTGAAGACGATACTTTGATTGAATCTTTGGAAATTGCAAAAAGCAGAATCCAGATTATGATTGACAAAGGAATGGATAATCACAATCACGTTCTTCAAGGACTAATTAACAAAGCAAATAAGAGAATCGAGGAAATCAGAACTGGTGATAAACCAGCTTTAACTCCTGATGCTAATGCAAAATATTATGCTGAAGTTGTGGTTGACCTAAACATCATTGTTGAGCCAATGATTGCTGACCCAGATGTAAACAACGACGACGTTTCTAAAAGATACACACACGATACCATCAGAGACCTTACTTTCTACGGCGGTGAGAAAAAAGTTGACCTTGGTTTCGTAGGTTCTTGTATGGTTCACAAAGGCGACCTTAAAATTGTTTCTCAGATGTTGAGAAATCTTGAAAAGAAAAACGGTAAAGTAGAATTCCAGGCACCACTTGTTGTAGCTGCTCCTACTTATAATATCATTGATGAATTAAAAGCTGAAGGTGACTGGGAATTATTAGAAAAATATTCAGGTTTTGAATTCAACGATGCTGCTCCAAAAGGCGAAGCTCGTACTCAATATGAAAATATGATGTACCTTGAGCGTCCAGGTTGTAACCTTTGTATGGGTAACCAGGAAAAAGCTGAGAAAGGAGACACTGTTTTAGCTACTTCTACCCGTCTTTTCCAGGGAAGAGTTGTGGAAGATTCTGAACGTAAAAAAGGTGAATCTTTATTAGCATCGACTCCGGTTGTTGTATTGTCTGCAATTATTGGTAGAATTCCAAATATCGACGAATACAAAGAAGCTGTTGAGGGAATTGACTTAACTACTTTCGTTCCATCTATAAAAGAATTGGTAACCGTTGGTCACTAATTGATTTTAAATTGTAGTCGAAAAACTATTTCAAATAATTAAAATGGAAGATTTCTTTTGAAGTCTTCCATTTTTTTGTTTAGAATCTTTCCATTTAAGAGCGACTGGAATTATTTTAACTTATGTCAATGATAAAATTTTCATTTTTTGCTTAACTTGATAGACATAAAACATTGTGATTATTCAACTTATTAATCCTCTTTTAAAAGCTATAGGAATAGTATTTGATAAATCATTACAGTAAAATTCTCAACTTCAAGCCTTGAATTTTGGGAATTAATTTAACAATAAAAATAAAATCGAGATATGACTTTTGACTTGGATATGATCAAAAAAGTTTATTCTGATTTCGAAACCAGAGTAAACGAAGCAAGAGCTTTTATGGGAAGACCTCTTACTTATTCAGAAAAAATTCTTTGCGCCCATCTTTTTCCATCACAGGTAAAAGAAGCATTTAAAAGGGGAGAATCTTATGTAGACTTTGCTCCGGATAGGGTTGCGATGCAAGATGCAACAGCACAAATGGCTCTTTTACAATTTATGCAGGCTGGAAAGAAAAAAGTAGCAGTTCCTTCAACAGTTCATCTAGACCATTTGATTCAAGCAAGAGTTGGATCTGCAACTGATTTGGTAGATGCAAATAACAAAAACAACGAAGTATATCAGTTTTTAGAATCCGTTTCCAACAAATACGGCATTGGGTTCTGGAAAGCTGGTGCTGGTATAATCCATCAAGTTGTTTTAGAAAATTATGCTTTCCCTGGTGGAATGATGATTGGAACAGATTCTCATACTGTAAATGCTGGTGGACTTGGAATGGTCGCTATTGGAGTTGGCGGCGCTGATGCTGTGGATGTAATGGCAGGAATGGCTTGGGAACTGAAATTCCCGAAAATGATAGGTGTTAAACTAACAGGAAAACTTAACGGTTGGACAGCTCCAAAAGATATTATTCTAAAAGTTGCAGGAATCCTTACTGTAAAAGGAGGAACTGGTGCTATTGTAGAATATTTTGGAGAAGGTGCTAATTCGCTTTCTTGTACAGGAAAAGGTACAATTTGTAATATGGGTGCGGAAATCGGAGCAACAACTTCTATTTTCGAGTACGACCAAAATATGAGCAAATATCTCCGTTCAACTGACAGAGAAGATTTGGCTGATGCGGCTGATGCAATTGCTCATGTACTGAAAGCAGATACAGAAGTTCACGCCAATCCAGAAAAATATTATGATGAAGTTATTGAGATCAATCTTGACACTTTAGAGCCTTATCTCAACGGACCTTTCACTCCGGATTTGGCGACACCAATTTCTCAAATGAAAGAAATTGCTGAGAAAAACGGTTGGCCAACAAAAATCGAAGTGGGATTGATAGGTTCTTGCACTAATTCTTCCTACGAAGATATCGCAAGAGCAGCTTCTGTGGCTAAACAAGCTAAAGAAAAAAATCTTGAAGTTAAAGCTGAATATACCATCACTCCAGGTTCAGAGCAAGTAAGATTTACTGTCGAAAGAGACGGTTTCCTAGAAACCTTTGATGAAATCGGTGGTAAAGTTTTTGCCAATGCTTGTGGACCTTGCATCGGACAGTGGGCTCGTGAAGGGGCTGAAAAACAGGAAAAAAATACGATTGTTCATTCATTCAACAGAAACTTCTCAAAAAGAGCGGACGGCAATCCTAACACTTATGCTTTCGTAGGCTCACCGGAATTGGTAACTGCGATGGCAATTGCAGGAGATTTGAGATTCAATCCTTTGACTGATAAATTAAAAAATAAAGATGGTGTTGAGGTAATGCTGGACGAACCAAGCGGAGACGATCTTCCAAAATTAGGTTTTGATGTCGATGATCCCGGTTATATTGCACCTGCTGAAGATGGTTCTAATGTAGAGGTAATCGTATCTCCAACTTCAGACAGACTTCAGTTATTAGAAGAATTCCCAGCTTGGGACGGACAGAATATCACAGGCGCAAGATTACTCATCAAAGCTTATGGAAAATGTACTACCGATCACATTTCTATGGCCGGACCTTGGTTGAAATACAGAGGACATCTTGACAACATTTCAAACAATATGTTGATTGGAGCTGTGAATGCCTTCAATATGGAAACCAACAATGTTAAGAACGAATTGGATGGCCAGTATAAGCCAGTCCCAGATTCTGCAAGACAATATAAAGCTGCAGAAATTCCAACGATTGTTGTCGGTGACGAGAATTATGGAGAAGGTTCTTCCAGAGAACACGCAGCAATGGAGCCAAGACATCTTGGTGTGAGAGCCGTTTTGGTAAAATCTTTTGCCAGAATCCACGAAACCAATCTTAAGAAACAAGGAATGCTTGGATTAACCTTTGCAGACAAAGAAGATTATGATAAAATCCAGGAAGATGATACAATTAATTTCTTAGACTTAGACCAATTTGCACCAGGTAAACAATTGACTTTGGAATTTGTTCACGCTGATGGAACTAAGGATATTGTTAAAACGAACCATACTTATAATGCCGGACAAATTGCCTGGTTCAAAGCTGGCTCTGCCCTTAATCTTATCAAAGCAATGGAAAAAGAAAGTTAAAAAACTTACTTTACAGATATAAAAAAGTCTCACAAATTGTGAGACTTTTCTTTTTATGCTTTACTTTCTTCTGTCCGAGGCTCTTCTGGTCTGCAGAACTTAGATTCGAATCGTTGTTTCCACATTTCTTTGAACTTTTCACGCTCTTCTTCGCTGCCACAGAATTGGGTTTCGAACTTCTGCTTCCAGCTTTCTTTCATAGCATCTTGTCCTTCAAAATGATGTCGTCTCCCGAATTTTTTCTTCCCATTAAACCCTCCAAATAAAATCTTTGATAAGACCAAAATCCCCAGAGATTGCCAATAATTAATTGCTTTCACACCTAAAATGTCAGGCAAAAGGATGTTCCAAAGCCATTGGAAAAACCATACAAATAAACCTATCGCTGCAATAATGCAAGGAATAGCTAACCAAAATTTCTTTTTATTTCTTTTCATTTTATTCTAAATATTAATCGTTCAAATCATCATAAAGACTTTGCAATCTTTTGCGCAGATGTTTTACGGCGTATGATTTTCTACTAATGATTGTTTTTATGTTTTCGCCATCTTCGTCAGCAATTTCTTGTAGCGTTTTATCTTCCAATTCGTTTTGGATATAAACCCGTTTTTGTTTTTCCGGCAATTCGTCCAAAGCTTTCATCAGCTCATTCCAGAACATTTCCTTGAAAACGCCAAGTTCTGGACTATTGCTATCATCAGCCAAAAGAATATCTTTCACATTCAGTTCACCGTCTTCATCCTGATAAACAAAGTCTTCCAGAGATTCGCTTTTCTTTTTTCTGTAACTGTCGATGATTTTGTTCCTGGTAACCGAATACAACCAGGCACCGACATTTTCCAACTCGTTCAAGTTAGTCAATCGGCTGGTTTGAAACCAAACTTCCTGCAGAATATCTTCCGCATCTTCTGTCTTTGCCACTTTAGAATTAATAAAGCGCAAGAGCTGAGAGCCGTAATTTTTTACGACTTCCGTAATCGATGCAGATTTTTTTTCGGCCATTTGCTGTAAAGATAGCGACTCCATATGAATATGACGACGCTGATTTTTTTTTACTTTAAAAATTTTTATTTTTTTCTAAAGTATCATTAAAATATTGAATTACACGCAGCCCGGCTTGAGCGGAAATCCTTTTTATTTTTTTGCAAAAAAATAAAAAGATTGGGAGTGGAAGACGGAAATAGCTGCCCAAATAAATTACATCAAAGGCAACCTCATCAATTCGTGTTTTCCGAAGATGATGGAATTGGCTGGAACGTTTCTGGAAATAACGCAATTTGCACCAATAATACAGTTATCGCCAATTGTTACGCCTTTGAGAACAGTAACATTACTATAGATTTTCACATTTTTCCCAATGATGATTGGTGCTGTGTTGAATTTGTTTTTATGCCAAACGTATTCTGGTTTTGTATCGAAAGCGTGGTCGTGATCATAAAATTTGCAGCCTTCTGCAATGCAGGTTTCATCGCCTAATTCTATTTTATCAAGACAATTGATGGAAATATAATGACTGAGATCCACATTATTTCCGAAAATCAAAGTTCCGCCGTTTCTGATTCTAATCGCATTATGATCTCTCCAAATCACATTTTTTCCAATCTCGAATTTGGCGTTATCATCCAACTCAAAAGTTGTTGCTTTTCCGATTTTAAGATCAGAATGAAGTGTCACTCCAGAATGCGAATTGAGAATACTGTAAGAATATAGCTTCTCGATTTTCGCAATCGTTTTCGGAATGATATTCAATACTTTATATATTAGATTGATCATAGTTTGTATTTTATAATGTTCCAGAATCTACGAAAATCTCCTGTCCTGTAATCGATTTTGCTTTTTCACCTGCAAGAAACAAAACGGTTTCTGCCACAGACTGCATATCGGTTTCTTTTTTCAAAGCGGTTCTTTTGAAGATTCTGTTTTTGTGATCCTGAGTCAGTTTTGCATTCATTGCGGTTTCCATATAACCAGGAACAACGATGTTGGAACGGATTCCGCGTTCTCCCCATTCTCTGGAAATATTCTTGGAAAAAGATTGCAAAGCGCCTTTGGAAGCGGCATACATGGAAAGTCCTTTGTAACCCGTGTGTGCGCTAATCGAAGAAATATGAATGATGCTTCCGGAAACTCGGTTATAAATCATATTTCTGATGGCATATTTCGTTAAAAACATTGGCGAATACAGATTGACATCGAACATTGTTTTCAAATCTTCGTAATTAAGATTCGTAACAATATCATCATAAGCCATCGCCGCATTGTTGATCAATACGTGTATCGGAATTTGATTTTTGACAAAGTCTTTGAAAACTTCTTGTTGGATATTTTCCGGATTGGACAAATCGAATGTCTTGAAGAAAAAATTTTCTGGATATTGTTTTTCAAGATCCTTTAATTTTTCAGATTCGGTTCTGCTGATTCCATAAATAGTATGTCCGTTTTCCAGAAACAATCTGCTGATTTCTAAACCGACACCTCTGGAAACTCCCGTTATCAATGCATTCATACTATTTTCTTTTTTCCGGTTCTGGTTAATTCTATTTTATCAACAAAAGTTATTTTTCTGGGAATTTTGAAGTTTTGAATCTTTCCGTTCAAGAAAAATCTGACTTCTTCTTCTCTCAATTCTGTATCTGGATGCAGTTCTATTTCGCAACAAATGATATTTCCTAAAACAGCATTGGATTTCCCATAGACTCTTACATTTCGGATGTTTTGGTGCTGAGTCAATTCGTCTTCTACTTCATAAGGATTCACTTTGTAACCGCCGACATTGATCAATTCATTTTTCCTTGATGTGAATCGAAATCTTCTTTGTTCATCATCAATCCACTCAATCAAATCGCCAGTTGCGTAGAAATCATCAATCAAATTCAGTTGCGTTGTTTTTCCAAATAAATCTTTATGGATATACAATTCGTCATCGACCACTTTTATCAAACCAATATGCTTTTCCTGAACAAAGAACTCATCATTCTGAGAAGAAAACAGAGGTCCTGTTTCCGTAGAACCATAAACATTGTTGATTCTAGCATTAGGAAAAGCTTTTTCTATTTCCGAAATCAAATAAGCGTCAGATTTTTCGCCACCAACAGTAATTTTTTTCACCGAATCAAAAGACTCTTTCAATGGCAAAAGCAATCGATAAAAAGTTGGAGTGGAAGAAAGATTTGTGATTCTGTATTTTTTGATAGAATCAATTATAAAATCTTTCGGCGCTAAAAAGACGTTGACTAAAAGATTTTGATTCAATATTGCCTGAAAGAAAACTTGTACACCAGCAACGTGAGTCGGATTAAAAGCAAAGCCCCAAACATCATTTTTTCTCTCATCAGAAACATTAATCTTTCTAATCAGATTTTTCAAAGGATGCGTGAATTTTCTTGTAAAACCGGTTGTTCCGGAAGTAAACAATGTAATCTCCGACTGAGAATTTTTAATCGAATTAATCAGTTCTTCTACTGAAGAAAACTTTTTAGGATTTTCTATTTTGACTAATTGATTGATTTGCAAATCGTTCGACAGAATCTCTTTTTCAGAAATATCAGAATCCATCAACGCAATATTTTGCTCATTGACCAATGCAAAAATCCAGTTGAGAAAAAAAGATTTCAAATCCGGGTAAATGTAGCAATCTGTATATGAATCAGAAGTATTGACTTCTGTCAGAATTTCCTCGTAAGACAAAGAAAAATTCTGATCTATTAAGAAAAACATTGAAGTTTTGTATAGATTTCGTTGATTGTATTGACTAAACCATCTTCGAAGATGTCGATTCCGAATTCTTCTTCAATTTTAACGGTAAGTTCAGCAAGATCGAAAGAATCGAAATTAAGATTTTCTCTAAGTGTCTGTTCCGGAGTGATTTCCAAAACGAGTTCTTCGAATTTATTCTTTTTGATAGAGTTGATAATCGTCAATAATTTTTCTTGCATCGTTATGTGTTTCTTGCAAAATTAACAATATTTCTGTTTTGTTTACAATTAGAAGTGAAGAAATTTAGAATATTATGGATATAAACTATTATTTTTTAATTTTCAGAAAGAATTCGGACTTATAAGTTTCTCCGATTGGGATTTCAATTTCAGAATTTATAGAGACATTCTTAACATCCATTTTCTCGATTTTATCAATGTTAATGATAAAAGATTTATGAACTCTTGCAAAATTCTCAGGCAGTTGATTTTCCAAAGATTTCAAAGTCTCAAGAACGATGTATTCTTGATTTTCAGTTTTGATATTGACGTAATCTTTGATACTTTCTATAAAGAGAATATCATTGAAATTGACTTTATGCTGCTGTCCGGAAGATTTGACAAAAAAATAAGAATCCTGAGAATCTTGATTTACAGCAAACCGTTCCTGCGCTTTCAGAGCACTTTTTTCAAAACGAGTAAACGAAATCGGTTTCAGAAGATAATCCACAACGTTATGTTCATAGCCTTCCAAAGCATATTCTGCATAAGCTGTTGTGAGAATATATTTCATCTTATTGCCAACAATTTTCATAAAATTGATTCCCGTGAGTTCCGGCATTTGAATATCCAAAAAAATCAAATCGGCTTCGTTTTTTTGAATATATTCTAAAGCTTCAATTGGATTCTCCGTTGAAAAAGCCAATTCAAAAAACGGAATTTTTTCAACGTAACTTCCCAGCAAAGAAACTGCAAGCGGCTCGTCATCTACAACAATGCATTTTATCCTTTTCATTTTATTTCAAATCAATTTTCAAATCTACAGAAAATTCGGTTTCCGTTTCACTGATGTTCAGTTCGTGTCTTTTGGGATAAAGGATTTCCAGTCGTTTCTTCACATTGCCAATTCCTATTCCAGAAAGTGAATCTTTTGACCTTTGTTTTTTGAAGTTTTGAAGATGGAAATTCAAAGTTTGATTGTCATCCGAAATCTTCATAGAGAAACCTTTCCCACTGAAATCGCCGTGTTTAAATGCATTTTCTACAAACGGAACCAAAAGCATTGGCGAAATATTAAGGTTGGAATGATTGATTTTTTTTTCAATCATTAATAATTCCGGATTTTTGATTCTGAGTTTTTCCAATTCTATCAGACTTTCCAAATAACCGATTTCCTTTTCCAACGGAATGAAATTTTTCTCCAAATCCTTTGTGCTGTATCTTAACAATTGACTCAGTTCTTCAATCGCAGGCAACGCTTTTTCCGAGTTCTGATAAACCAAGGAATAGATATTATTTAGGGTATTGAAAATAAAATGCGGATTGATTTGCGTCTTCAAAGCCTGAATTTTCGCTTCGTTTCTTTCCTGTTCCAGTTTTTGTCTCTCGGTTTCAATCACTCCAAATTTTTCCAACAACCACATTATTCCAGCAATGAAGACATTGATACAGCCGTAATAAATATTATCAAAAAAGTAATAAAGCAATCCTGTTTCCTGATTGTAATTTCTAAATCCAAAAGTAGCCGGCAGCAAAACTTCCTCCATCAAATATCGGACTGTCGCAAAGCAGAGAATCGATAGGAAAAATGAAAGAATAACCGTGTAAACTTTCTCCTGTCTGAAAACTTTTGGAATGATGACCAAATAACAAATATAAAACGTAATAATCCCCGCGAGAAAAAAGGTAATTCTCAAAACCGTACTCTGCAAATTGTTCTCTCTGTCAAAGAAATACAAAGGCGTAATCACAGTTCCAAAAAAATTGAGACTCCAATAGATGATTTGAAGCCAAATGATTTGTTTCTTTTTCATCGTAGTTCTTTGTTGTTAATTAAAATAGGTTTTGAAGAAGAATAGTGCAAATGTATAGAAACTGGTTCTGCGTTTGCGTTCACTAAAATCAAATTGCTCTTTTTTGGCAATCTATAATTAAATTCGGATTGCGCTTCTATACTTTTTTGCATAGTCAATTTAGAAACCAATTCTACCTCTTTATCTGATAGGTTTTTAATTGATAAAGTTGTGGGCGATTTTACTTTATTGATAATAATGCTGTCACCAGAGGCAATCGTCATCGTTTTCCAGACGTCTACTCTATGTTTACCAATACAGGAAACCGTAGATATTAAAATTAGAATGAGTATTAATTTTTTCATAGCTCAAAAGTAGTAACAACAAAAGGGTTTTGACTGGCAATTTCTATGAACGCCTGTTTTTTACCGATGAAAATATTTTGGTCGACTTAAAACCTCATCAAATCTAAACGCTATTTCATAAGGAAAGTCTTGAAAATACATTTGCATCAAGATTTTACAACGATTAAAATAAACTTATGAAACTAAAATATCTATTTATCGCCAGCCTACTTTCAACAGGAATTTTTGCTCAGACTAAAACCGACAGTCTTAAAGAAATCGAACAAGTCAATATTCTTGTGAAGAAAAAACTTTTGGAGAGAAAAGCTGACAGATTAATCTTCAATGTGGATGCATCAATCGCTTCTCAAGGAATGGATGCCGGCGAAACGCTTGCCAATGTCCCAATGCTGAAAGTAGATGAAAATCTCGGAACGATTTCTATCACAGGAAAAAGCAGCGTGAATGTGATGATTAATGGGAAAATGCTGAATCTCTCAGGAACTGCACTTTTGAATTATTTGAAATCGATTCGTTCAGAAAATATCTCGAAAATAGAAGTGATTACAACGCCACCTTCGAAATATGAAGCACAGGGAAATAGCGGACTCATCAATATTATTCTAAAGAAAAACCCGAATCTTGGTTTCAGCGGCAATATCAGCACTGGTTTGACACAACGAACTTACTTCAACGGAAGCACGAATGGAACTTTGAATTATCAAACCGAGAAACTTAGTTTAAGTTTAAAAACAAGTTATATAGAAGGTGCAAAACGTGCTAATGAAAAATATAACATCCTTGGAGCCTCTCAGAATTACAGCGAATCTACGCGAAAAGATATGTGGCAGGATTTGACACCAAGTTTGAACGCTTCTTACAAAATCAATAAAAACTCCGAAGTTGGAATGGAATATATTTTCGGACATGAAAAATCAGGAATGGATATCTTTAACACAACGAGAAACATCAGTTCTGATTTAACAGAAAAAAATCTTTTGACCAATACATTTCATAGAGAAAAATCTCCGACCCATACTTTCAGTACTTATTATGATTTGAAGTTGGATTCGCTTGGAAAGAAATTGAGTTTTGCAGGTAATTTTTATAAAAATAATAACGATACAGAAGTTAATTTTTCAACGTTAACGCTTCCTGAAAATACCGTCCAAGATGTGAAAACGTTGTCGAAAATCACACCTCAGATTTTCTCTGTTCAAGGCGATTTGGAATTGCCTTTTTCATTTGGAACGATTGAAACAGGTGTGAAATTCAATCAATTCAGAAATTCTGCAGATTTAAAATATCTGGATTTAAAAGGAAATCAATATGTCATTGATGATAAAAAAAGCAGCACTTTTAATTATCGCGAGGAAAATTATGCTGTTTACGGAAGTTTTGCGAAAAATTTCGGAGAACATTGGGAAACGAAAGCGGGAATCCGTTATGAAAATACAGTTGTAAAAAGCTCTGTGAATAATTTCTCTTACGGGCAATGGTTTCCTTCGGCTTTTGTTTCTTATAAAGAGGATAAAAATGTTTTCAGCTTGTCCTATTCCAGAAGAATCAACAGACCTAGTATGAGCAATCTGAATCCGTTCCGTTGGTATGAAAATCCATATTCTTATTCATCAGGAAATCCTTTGCTTAAGCCTTCTTACATCAACAATTATGAACTAAGTTATACGTATAACAACAAGTTTTCGACAAGCGTTTATTATCTTAGATTGACTAATGCTTTTGGACAAATCGGTTACTTGGATGGTATTTCTCAAAATGGAGATTATCAGAATTACTATAACAATAATTTTTATGGTGCTAATGTTTCTTATACAGATACTTTCTTCAAATTTTGGGAAGCTACCATTTCTGCGAATGCATCTTATCAGAACTCGGAAGTTTTCAACATCGAGGCAGAAACCTCAAAAGGAACTTCGGTAAGTTATTCTATCAACAATACATTCACTTTAAATAAAGCAAAAACGGTTGCTCTGTTCCTAAACTACGACCAAAGTTTACCTTACAAAAACGTGAATTCTTACTTCCACAATTTCTCTAATCTGAATTCCGGAATCAAGGTCTCTCTAATGGAAAAGCAACTTCAAATCAATGCGACAGTAACAAACATTTTTGCACAAAGATTCCGTGGAGATAAATATTTCACTGATAACAGTCAGCATTTTAATAACTATTGGGACGGAAGAAGCCTGCGTCTGAGCGTGAATTACACTTTCGGAAACAAAAAGCAGATCAATAAAAAGAATATCAATTTCGAAGAAAAAGATAGAGCTCAATAGTTCATCGATGTAACAAATCGAGGTTTTGGAAGTCTAATCAATTACAAACTAAACTATGAAAGTAAAATCTATTCTTCCAATCTCTGCATTATTTCTAAGTCAAATCTACTTCGCGCAGGAAACTCCTAAAAAAGATGACAGCAAAGAAAAAGAAATAGAAGCGGTCACCATTACCAAAACTAAAAAAGCAGTTGAACAAAAAGCAGACAGAACGATCTACGATTTCTCGGAGCAACCACATCTTAACTCCGGAAATACATTAGAAGGATTGCAAAAAATTCCTGGGTTGGTGGTTTCCGAAATGGCTGGGATGATTTACCAAGGAAAATCGTTAGATGTTTATATGGACGGAAGACCATTGAATATCTACAGCACGCAACTAACCGCTTATCTGGAAGGACTTCCTGCAAACAGCATCGAAAAAATCGAAATCATTACACAACCTGGAGCAGAATTTCCTGCAACTTCTGGTGGCGCGATTATCAATATCATCACGAGCAAAAATGCAAAATCGTATTTGTCTGCAACTTATGCCGGAGGTTATCGCTTCAGTAATTATGATCATTTTAGAAGCAAATTCAATAATAGTTTAACACTTAATTCGAAAAATAAATGGTTTGGCTGGCAGCTCAATGTCGGACAAAATTATAACGAAAGCGAAACCAAATCCACGATTGACGAAATTTCAAGACTTTACAATGATAATGTCAACAGAAATCAATATTTGCGAAGTGCTTTCACTTTTGATATCGGACAAGATAGATTGCTTTTGAATTACAATCTTTCTTTAGGTTCTTCTGACCGTTATGTGGATGCCTATTCGTTGAGGAATGGACAAGAATCTATTGATAAGGACAAAATTGACCAAGGCAATACGAGAAATGAAGTGACTGCGACTTATCAGAAAAAATTTGTTGATAAAAACAAAAAATTAGAATTTAAAGGTTCTTATACTAATTTCAGTAATGATTTTGAGCAAGCTAATCAGAAGGTTTCACCAGCATTTTCAGATATGAAAAACATTGGTAAAAATGGTTCCAATCAAGATGTTTATAATTTCAGAGTTGATTATGCACAACCAATTAATGTTTTGGATGAAGGAAAATTAAGTTTAGGTGCTTACTACGATCAACTGGAATTTTCAGCAGATAGTTATGGAATAGAAAATTTGGATTACAAAAGTAAAACAACCGCTTTTTATTCAGAAGCTAGTGCCACCAAAGGAAAAATGGATTTTGCTTTGGGACTTCGCGGAGAATATTATAATATTAATGGAATTAGTTTAAATCCTGAAGAAGGAATCTATAAAGATCTGGTACCTTTTGAAAAATTCAAAGTATTCCCGAATGCGAGCATTCAGTACAACATTATTCCAAAAATCGCTTTCTTTAATGTTAATTATAATAAGAAAATCACGCTACCAAATGTTGCCAACCTAAATCCAAATAACACCAGATACGGAGGCAATAACATCGATTTTTTTGGAAATCCCAATCTTCAGCCAACGATTTTTGATAATTTTGAGATTAAGTTAAGCGCTTTGAATTATGCATTCATTGGTTATAATTTCACAAATGCTAAGAATCAAGTGGTTCAAATTGTGGAGAGAAAAGGCGATGTGATTTTACAAACCAGTAACAATCTTGACCGCCTGAAAACACATAATTTCAACATCGGATTCCCAATTCCTTTGGCCGTTTTCAACACCCCTTTCAAAGACATTATGAAAATGGATATGAATCCAGATCAGGTAAGTTTCATCTTCCTCTATGGTTCATATCAATTCCAACAAATAGATCAAATCATTAATCCGAAAGGTTACTGGACTTATAACATATCAGGACAATTTATTTTACCTTACAAAGTAAAGTTCAATGCGAATTACACTTACCTTACAAAAGGAAATGAGTTCTTTTTCTATCCAAACAAATCATTCTACAACACACTGAATTTATCTTTATCAAGGAAATTTAATAAAGATAGAATGACACTTACCTTATTTGCTAATGATGTTTTCAACACCAACGAAACGAATCTGAGAACAACAAATGCATTTCCAAATGTTTACATTAGAAACAAGAATGACACAAGAAACTTTGGACTTTCTTTCAATTATAAAATCCCAACGAAAAACAAGTTGGCGAAAGAAGCTCCGAATATGCTGAACCAAGAGAAAAAAGAAGAAGCATCAACCTTATAAAAACAAAAACCGAAAGAAATTCTTTCGGTTTTTTTATTAATTTATTCTTCACAAGCTTTCCAGACTGCATCGTTCTGCGGAACTGGCGCGATGATTTGTATATTCTCTTTCGTAACAGGATGAACAAATTCCAGTTTCCTGGCGTGAAGTGAGATCCCTCCATCAGCATTGGAACGAGGTGCACCGTATTTCAAATCGCCTTTGATAGGAACTCCGATTTTTGACAATTGAGCACGGATCTGATGATGTCTTCCTGTTTCCAAATCCACTTCCAGCAAAAGATAATTATCCAAAGTCTTGATTAAATTGTAAGTTAATATCGATTCTTTGGCACCTTCTGTAGCTTTTGGATAAACAATCGCTTTGTTATTTTTTTCATTTTTCTTGAGGTAATGAACCAGTCTTTGCGAGTTCGGAATCATTTCTTTTCCAACAACTGCCCAATACGTTTTTTTAACTTCACGATTCTTTACCATCTGAGTTAATCGGGAAAGTGCCTTGGAAGTTTTGGCGTAAATCACCAAACCTGAAGTTGGTCTATCGATTCTATGAACCAGACCAAGAAAAACATTACCTGGTTTATCGTCTCTTTTTTTGATGAAATCTTTAATTAGTTCCAGCAAAGACAAATCACCGGTTTTATCACCCTGGACGAGTTGTCCGGCTTTTTTGTTGATGATCATCATATGATTGTCTTCGTAAACGATTTGAGAAGATTCCATTAGTCGTTATAATTATATTAAAAAATAAATGGTCCAGCCCATTCACTGCTTTTATTTCCACAGTTAGATTTTACATAAAAACCTTTCCAATTACAATACATATTGCTTATTGCAATAGATTTGTTAGAGGTTGTAAAAGTTTGAGCGGTTGGAGCACTGTTCACATCCTGGATCAGAGAGATTGTATAACTCTGCGGACTTCCATAAGAATCCCAACTAAAACCTCTTGTAGCTCCTAACCCAACATTACAACTTCCAGATATGACATAGCTATTTAGATTAAATGGTTTTGGACAAGAAGTTCCTGTTGTATAGCTAAACTTTTTGAATTGATTTGGGTCACCTTCTGAGCAAAACGTTCTGACATAGAAATCATACGCAGTTTCATAAGTAAGATTTTTTATAGATAAAGAACTGCTCCAACTTTCCGTTTTTTGTCTTATCCCTTTTCCTAATTGGAATCCCGTTGGTCCATATTCTACTTCATATTGATATACGCTTCCTCCCGAGTAAGAAAATTGCAATGCCACTTCATTAGGATCATATTGATAAAACTGTACCGATGTACTTCCTTTGCACTGACTTTGTTGGGTAGTGACACTCGATAATTTATATGGCGCACTGCTTTCTGTACTGCTACAAATTCCTGTGATATAAAAATCATAAGTAGTGGATGAAGCCAGATCACCTATCTCTGCATAAGTATTTGAAGTTGTGAAAGAAGTTCCCGAGCCTTGCGAAAAACCTGTAAGTCCATACTCTATTTTATAAGAATTGGTACCGTTTCCGGAAGAGTAATTGATTGTTATAGTAGAGCTACTAGCGCTAAAAGAAACATTGCTCACTTTTCCGCAACTGCTTCCCTGTTCATCTGTATGTTCTTCTCTTGAACATCCTAACAGGCATACAATTAACAGTAAATAAAAGAAATTAGTTATTTTCATCATTGTTGTGTTTAATTGCTGTAAAAATATTATTTTTTATAATTCCAGCAATAACAACCTGTTTTTTATCTGATATTTTTTTATTGATGTTGTTGCAGAAGCCACTTCGGGATTTCGTCCACTAGTTCTGCAGAAATGATATTGTTGTGGTATTTGTCTTTATATTCCCAAAGAAAAACTTGGCCATTGGACTTCATTTCATCAAAAAATTTGAAATTGCTTTGAGGGAAATTATCCGTATCCAAACTTCCGTGAACAATCCAAATCGGCATTGTGAGAAGTTCATTCATTTTATCAAATTGAGAAATTCCGGAAACATTAATTGCAGCTGCAAACAAATCAGGTCTTTTTGAAATCGCATTAGAAGTTGTGGCACCTCCCATAGAAAATCCCATGACGTAGATTCTGTCTCGGTCAATATTTTCATTAATGACTAAAGAATCAATGGACTTCAATACTAAATCCAAATGCTCATTAGACTCAGAAGCTTTAACATTTCTGCTTTCATCGAGATGGTAATTGGATGAACGAATTGGAAATTGAGGAGACAAAACATAAACAGGATATTTTTCTCTGTTATCCGGAAGAAGCCACATTTTGGACAAAATACCCATTTGTGAAGTGTTGTTTGTTCCAATTGCACCAGAACCGTGAAATACCAAAACCAATGGATATTTCTTATTCTGTTCCACTTTTTTTGGTTTCAGAAAACGGTAATTCACAGCGACTTTTCCATTATCAAATTTCCCAGCTTTGAAAGCAGAATAATCCAGACTTTTAATGTATTTGATTCTGGATAAAGATTGTAAAGAGTCCGCTTTGTCGTGAATTTCAGTCTTAGTTCCATACTTCATTTTCTGCGACGTGCAAGAGAATAGAAATATGACAGAAAATAGAATTGTAAGAATTTTAGAAATCATTCTTTATTATTTTAACCACAAAGTCACAAAAGAAATATTCATTAAATCTTTTGTGACTTTGTGGTTTATTATTAAAGTTTAATAGCTTTCTTTTTCATTCGGAAAATCAGAACTTTTCACATCCTTTACATACTGAGAAACCGCACCTGTAATTTCTGAATAAAGATCAAGATATCTTCTCAAGAATTTTGGAGAAAAACCTTGATTCATGCCAACCATATCGTGATAAACCAAAACTTGTCCATCGCAATCCGGTCCGGCTCCAATTCCGATTGTCGGGATTGAAATACTTTCCGAAGCTTTTTTTGCAAGTGCTGCAGGAATTTTTTCCAAAACAACTGCAAAACATCCTAATTCTTCCAACAATTTGCAGTCAGAAATCAATTTTTCAGCTTCCGCATCTTCCTTTGCTCTTACTTTATAAGTCCCGAATTGATAGATACTTTGAGGTGTCAATCCAAGATGTCCACAAACAGGAATTCCTGCATTCACAATTTTTCTGATGGAATCTTCAATCTCTTTTCCACCTTCGATTTTCACAGCGTGAGCACCACCTTCTTTCATCATTCTCACAGCCGATTCTAAAGCTTTCTCAGGATTACTTTGATAAGTTCCAAACGGTAAATCTGCTACAACCAAAGCTCTTTCCACACCACGAACAACGCATTGTGTGTGGTAAATCATTTGGTCAAGTGTGATTGGCAAAGTTGTTTCGTGACCAGCCATTACATTTGCCGCAGAATCTCCAATTAATATAGAATCTACACCACCTGCGTCTACCATTTTCGCTGTTGTAAAATCGTAAGCCGTCAGCATTGTAATCTTTTCCTTATCGAATTTCATTTTTCGTAAGGTCTCAGTCGTGATTTTTTTAATTTCAGAATGTACAGACATAGGGATTATTAATGATAAATTATAGTTGATAAATGATTTAAAATAAGAATGATAAATGTACGATGAATTGAAAATCAATTATCATTTATCGATTATCACTTATATCACCACGTGACCAAGCTTGATCAGTTTTTCTCTGTTAAGGATTTTGATATTTCTCCCTTCCACAGAAATCAAATCATCTTGTTTGAATTCGGAAATTAATCTAATGGCACTTTCTGTTGCAGTTCCAATCAGGTTAGCGATTTCTTCTCTGGTCAAGGAAATTTTGATAAAACCTTCCGGGTCTGTTCCCAACTTTTGTTCCAACAAAACTAAGATTTCTGCCAATCTTTCTCTTACCGTTTTTTGTGCAAGGAATGTTACAGTGTTTGCAGATTCTCCCAATTCGTAAGCAATTTTTTGAAGCATTGCGTAAGATAGTTTTGGGTCAACTTCTAACAGTTTCAAGAAAATATCAGATGGTAAAAACTGAACTTTCATTGGGGTCATTGCTTCTGCTTTAGCCTGAAAATTCTCACCACAAAGCAAAGAGCGGTAACCTATCAAATCATTTTCTTTACAGAATCTAAGAATCTGGTCTTTACCATAAACACCTGATTTCGACAATTTTGCAGTTCCTTTTTCGATAAAATAAACACCCTTCGGCGACTCACCATCGTCGAAGACGACATCACCTTTTGAAAATTCCAGAACTTTGAGTGCATTGCTGTAAACTTCAAAATCTTCGGGATTAAGACTTTCGCGCAAAGATTCTTTGTTAAATGCTTTTGAGAAATTTTCTTCTATAACCAATTGTTGTTCAAGAGACATACCTATGACATTTGTCAGCAAAAATAAGACTTTTTAACACTACATACCAAGATTTTTGACGTAATTTTGCAATCCAAATATCTGAGTATTTTTTAATGGCAGAACAATGCTTTCACTGTGGTCAGAAAATCGACAAAGAAAGACTTCTTTTCGATGAGAAAATCTTTTGCTGCAACGGTTGTCAATCGGTTTATGAAATTCTGAATTTTCACAATCTCGACAATTTTTACAATATCAATAAAAATTCCGGAATCAGACCGAGCAACGAGAACAACGCTCAGTTTGATTATCTGGACACGCCCGAAATTTTCACAAAAGTTGTTGATTTTTCAGAAGGCGGAACAACGCTTGTGACTTTCAAAATTCCTGTAATCCATTGTTCTTCTTGCATTTGGCTATTGGAAAGCCTCCACACAATCAATAATAAAATCAAATATTCTCAGGTTAATTTCACAAGAAAAACAGTTCAGATTTCTTTCAAAGAAGATGAAATAAAACTGAGTGAAGTTGCAAAATTCCTGACTAATCTTGGTTACAAACCCGTGATTAATCTGGAAACAGCAGAAAAAAAGCAAGACAAACTTGACAAAAGCCTATTAATCAAATTAGCTGTTGCCGGTTTTGCTTTCGGAAATGGGATGTTTTTCAGCTTTCCAGAATATGTTTCTGGAGACGACGTTTGGTTTCATTCATTCAAACATTTATTCAGAATCATTTTATTCCTGCTGGCAACTGCAGTTGTATTTTACTCTGCTTCGGATTATTACAAATCCGCTTGGTATGGTTTGAAAAACAAAATCATCAACATTGATGTTCCGATTGTTCTGGGAATTTTTGTACTTTATGGAAGAAGTATTTACGAAGCTGTAACAGATTATGGCCCAGGTTATTTCGATACACTTTGCGGATTACTATTCTTTATGTTGCTTGGAAAAACCTTTCAGAAAAGAACTTACAACTCATTATCCTACGACAGAGATTACAAATCTTTCTATCCGATTGCTGTTACCAAAGTCGATTTTGACGGAAAACAGGAAAATATTTTGTTATCCGATTTGGCTGTTGGCGACAGAATTATGGTTAGAAATCAGGAAATTATTCCCGTAGATTCTATTTTGATTAAAGGCGAAGGCAACATAGATAACAGTTTTATCACTGGAGAATCTGCTCATATTTCTAAAAAACCGGGCGACAAAATTTTTGCCGGCGGAAAACAATCAGGTTCTATTTTGGAACTTGAAGTGATTAAAAGTGTTGACCAAAGTTACTTAACCCAGCTCTGGAATAAAGAAGCGTTCAAAAAGTTCGAGACTGGTCTTGATACAATGACCAATACGATTAGTAAATATTTCACATTCATCATTTTAGGAATCACTTTAGTTGCAGGAATCTATTGGTCAACTATTGATTTTGAAAAAATGTTCCAAGTAGTTTCTGCGATTCTGATTGTTGCCTGTCCTTGTGCATTAGCATTGTCTGCGCCGTTTACTTTTGGTCACATTATGAGAATTTTGGGTCGAAATAAATTCTATGTTAAAGACACCTTAACTATCGAGAGACTGGCAAAAGTTGACACTTTGGTTTTCGATAAAACTGGAACGATTACTGAGAATAAAAAAACGAATATCAATTTCATTGGAACAGAAATCGAGGAATTTGATTTGAGAAATATCAAATCTTTGCTTAAAAACTCGAATCATCCGCTTTCCAAATCGCTTTATGACTTCATTGATGTGAATGATGATTATTTTGAAATTGAAGATTTTGAGGAAATCTCAGGTAAAGGTTATCAGGGAAAAGTAAGAGGAATTATTTACAAAATTGGCTCAGCTAATTTCACAGCACAAGAATCTCAAAATATGGAAACTGCGGTTTACATTAGCAAAAATGGAGAATTCATCGGTAAATTTATTTTCAAAAATGAATATCGAAATAATCTGGCTCAACTTTTCCAAAATTTAAAAAATTACGGAATCAATATTTTGAGTGGCGACAACTCTTCTGAAAAACCAATTTTAGAAAAACTGATTCCATCAATTTCTGAAATGAAATTCAATCAAAATCCTGAAAACAAACTGGATTTCATCAAAAAACTACAGGATGAGGGTAAAAAAGTAGCTATGCTTGGCGACGGATTGAATGATGCTGGTGCTTTAAAACAAAGTAATGTCGGAATCGCCATTGCAGACGACAGCAACTCTTTCACACCATCATCCGATGTGATTATGAACGGCGAAAAAATCCCTGAATTGGATAAATTCCTGAAGCTTTCCAAAGATGCTATCAAAATTGTAAAATTCACATTCATAATTAGTTTGTGTTACAATGTTGTTGGAGTCGGGTTTGCAGTTTCGGGACATATGCACCCGCTTTTTGCTGCTATTTTTATGCCTTTAAGTTCTGTAACCGTGGTTACATTCACAACACTTTCCACTTGGCTCAGAAGTTCTAAATATTTTAAGATAAACATTTAGAACACCTTTATTTAGAGTGATTATAAATTATCCATATTTCGGTCATTCTGACCAAAGTCAGTAATTTTCACTAAATTTGACGACTGTTTTATCTTAAATTTGCGAGCAGATATGGAGATTCTCTATTTAATGATTATTTGCAGCGTTTCTTTAGCTGCTATCTTCTTGGTTATCTTTATAATTGGAGCAAAAAAAGGACAGTTTGAAGATGATGAATCACCTGCCGTTAGAATTTTATTTGACGATGAGGTGAAGATAGATAAGGAGACGGAAACTCCTAAAAATGAAAATGAATAATTGCTATTTGTAGATATGGAAACACAAAAATTTAGTTATGACAACGGGATTGTTCGCGCCTTTCTTATTGCGACAGTCGTTTTCGGTTTAGTAGGTTTTTTATTGGGACTTACGGCTGCGTTGTTACTATTTTATCCTGAATTACCGGAATTTTTCCTGGGAACAGATGACCCGACAATCAGAACGCTTAGAAGTGAAGGATTGCAGGGATTAGTTCATTCTCAGGGTGCCTTTGGATTTGGTCGTATTAGAATGATGCACACCAGTATGGTGATTTTCGCATTTGTGGGGAACAGCTTTTTCTCAGGATTCTACTACTCTATCCAAAGATTATTAAAAACAAGAATGTGGAGTGATACGCTGTCTTGGATGCATTTCTGGGGATGGCAATTGATGTTGGTGACAACAATTATCACATTCTTTATGGGTCTTAACACCTCCAAAGAATACGCAGAACACGAATGGCCGATTGACCTTTTAATTTTGGTTGTTTGGCTTATTTTCGGAATCAATATGTTCGCAACGGTTGCGATTAGAAGAGTAAGACACTTGTATGTTGCGATTTGGTTCTACATCGGAACTTGGGTTGCCGTAGCAATGCTTCACATCTTCAATAACTTAGAAGTTCCATTATCTTTCTCTACTTGGAAATCATACTCAGCTTACGCAGGTGTTAAAGATGCATTGGTACAATGGTGGTATGGTCACAATGCGGTTGCATTCTTCCTGACAACTCCGGTTCTTGGAATGATGTATTACTTCGTACCAAAAGCAGCTGACAGACCAGTTTTCTCATACAAATTATCAATTATCCACTTCTGGTCATTAATCTTCGTATATATCTGGGCTGGTCCACACCACTTACAATATACTTCTCTACCAGCTTGGGCTCAGGCAGTAGGAACAGGTTTCTCTATTATGTTGATTGCACCATCTTGGGGAGGAATGTTGAACGGACTTCTTACACTAAGAGGAGCTTGGGATAAAGTAAGAGAAAATCCGGTTCTTAAATTCTTTGTTGTGGCTGTAACTTGTTACGGTATGGCAACTTTCGAAGGTCCACTTTTGGCAACAAAAACAGTAAATAAAGTTGGTCACTTTACCGACTGGGTTATTGGTCACGTTCACTTAGGTGCATTGGGATGGAACGGATTTATGGCTTTTGGTGTTATCTATTACTTAGTTCCAATTTTGTGGAGAACCAAATTGTGGTCTGTAAAATTAGCTAACTGGCATTTCTGGTTAGGAACATTTGGGATTATTTTCTACGCAGTTCCATTGTATATCTCAGGATTTACTCAAGGTTTGATGTGGAAACAATTCAATCCGGACGGGACTTTGGTTTATAAAAACTGGTTAGATACTGTAACAGCAATTCTCCCATATTTCAAAATGAGATTTGTTGGAGGATTCTTATATTTCTCTGGAGCAATTCTAATGGTTGTGAACTTAATTGCAACAGCTAGAAAAGGTTCTTTCCAAAAAGATGTTTCTGCAGAAGCACCAGCTTTGGCAAACGTGAAAAAAGGAAGAAAAGAAGGCGAAACTTTCCACCTTTGGTTAGAAAGAACGCCGCTTTATTTATCTATATTATCTTTTGTTGTATTAGCAATTGGCGGTTCTTTGGAAATCCTTCCTACGATATTTGTAAAAGATAACGTCCCTACAATTTCTGCGGTTAAACCTTATTCTCCGTTGGAATTAGAAGGTAGAGATATCTATATCAGAGAAGGCTGTAATGCTTGTCACTCTCAGATGATCCGTCCTTTCCGTGATGAAGTTGTAAGATTCAACGGTAAAAACGGGCAATACTCTAAAGCTGGAGAATTCATCTATGACAGACCATTCCTTTGGGGTTCTAAGAGAACAGGCCCGGATTTGCAGAGAGAAGGTGGCGCAAGACCAGATTCTTGGCATTTCAAACATATGTACAACCCAAGGTCTACATCTGCAGGTTCTATTATGCCTAGATATCCTTGGTTGATTGAAAATACGCTTGACAGAAGCAAATCTAAAGCTAAGTTGGAATTGATGAAAAATACTTTCGATGTTCCTTATACAAAAGCTCAAATCGATACGATGGATTCTTGGATGAACAACCAAGCCAGTGCAATTGTGAAGAATGTATTCTCAGAAGCTGCCGATGTTAAAAAATCTTTTGCAGAAGCTAAAGATTCTAAAACAAAAGCTGGCGAGCAATTTGTACCACTAGAGAAGAGAGAAATCGTAGCATTGATATCTTACCTTCAGAGATTAGGAACAGATATCAAAACAACTGAAGTAAAAACGGCTAGTAATTAAAATTTAAAACAAAATGATTCCGCAAAGTTTTAAAGACATCGTCTCCAATGTGGAAAACGCTGGTTTTTTCCAAACTTTAGCAATGATAATCTTCATCTTGTTCTTTGTAGTTGTGGTTTATATCGTAATCAACAGACCAAAGAAATATTATAGCGAAGAAGAAAATGCACCATTGGAAAAAGACCACGACGATGACAAATTTACTTTGTAACTCTATTAAAGATAATTAACTATGAAAAGAAGAACACCTGTTTATATTAATATTCTAATTGTTTTAGGATTATTACTGGTAGTGTTTTATATGTTCTCGCAGTCATCTGACTTTTTAACGTCCAGATATTTCTTGGGGACAGCTTTAATCAGTGTTATAGTTGTATTCATTCAAACCGCAATTGGTGATTTGATTGAAAACGAAAAATTCAAAAAATTAACTGATGCTGAAAAAGCAGCTTATCTTAACGAAACCAAAGTTCCATATTTCCAGTATTTGTGGAATGGTGCATTCAAAAGCCAAGGTGAGAAAGAAGAAAAAGACATTCTTATCGACCACGGATTCGATGGAATTATGGAGCTTGACAATCAGCTTCCAAAATGGTGGTTAGGTCTTTTCTATTTTGGTACAGCTTACTGTATTTTATATATCTCATCTTATTTCTTGACAGATTTTGCACATCCATACAAAGAGTACGAGCAAGAATACAGAGAACAAACTGCTGCAATTAGTGAGTATATGGCTACTGTTACTCAACCAACTTTGGAAACTGCTGTTTTCTCAGAAGACAATGTAGAAGCTGGAAAAGCTGTTTTCGAAACCAACTGTGTTTCTTGTCACGGTGAAGGTGGAAAAGGAGGAATTGGTCCTAACTTAACTGATAATTTCTGGATTAATCAACCTGAGAAAACTTTGTTCAAAAATGTTTTCTATATGGTAGATAACGGTAGTAAAAACAACCCAACAATGCAGGCTTGGGGGAAAAATGGTGTTGTTAATGGTTTTGAAATGCAGGCGGTAGCAGCTTATGTTTATCACATCAACCAAGAACAGGCACCTATTACTGAAGCACAAGGTGGCGCTGCTCCTCAGGGAACAGAAGCACACTGGGAAAAATAAGCAGTAAAACAACTTAACATACAAAGAGATTGTCACAAGGATATCGTTCTATTCGGAATGATATTTGGAAAATGAATTAATTACAATTTGTTTTTCGGACAATCTCTTTTTTTATCTAAATATTATGAGTGGGACAGAAAAAAAATACAACGAGGCTGAAAGCTGGGTGGTAGAAGCTGAGACATTCAGAGACTCTGTTGGGACAATGGACAATACCGGAAAAAGAAGATGGGTATTTCCAAGAAAACCAAAGGGTAAATATACCAATTACAGATATTTGGTTAGTATTGTATTATTAGCAATCTATTTTGTAATTCCTTTTTTAAAAATCAACGGCAATCCGGTTCTTTTATTCAATATTATAGAACGCCAATTCTTCATTTTTGGTCAGCCATTTTATCCACAGGATTTCTTTATTTTAGCTCTAGGCGCCATTGCCTCACTAATATTTATTATTCTTTTCACAGTAGCCTTCGGAAGGATATTTTGTGGCTGGATTTGTCCGCAAACCATCTTTTTGGAAATGATTTTCCGTAAAATAGAATACGCAATAGAAGGCGACCGAAATAAGCAGATAAGATTAGACAGTCAATCTTGGGATTCTGAAAAAATCTGGAAACGTGCTCTTAAATGGTCGATATTCATTATCATTTCAGTAGTAATAACCCACATTATGTTTATGTACATTGTAGGTTATGAAGAGGTGTTGAGAATAATGCAGGAAGGTCCGTTTGCAAAACCAACCAATTTCTTGGTGATGATTATGTTCACGGCAGCATTCTACTTTGTATTTGCTTGGTTCAGAGAGCAGGTTTGTACAATGGTTTGTCCTTATGGTAGATTGCAAGGTGTTTTGATAGACAAAGAAACCATCAATGTTTTTTACGATTATAAAAGAGGAGAAAACCGTTCCAAATGGAAAAAAGGAGAAGACAGAAGAGCCCAAGGAAAAGGAGATTGTATCGATTGTAAGCAGTGTGTTGTTGTTTGTCCGACAGGAATCGATATCCGTGATGGTTTACAGATGGAATGCGTGAATTGTACAGCATGTATCGATGCCTGCGATGAAGTAATGGTAAAAGTGGGTCTTCCACCAGGATTGATTCGTTATGCTTCTGAAAAAGAAATTGAAGAACAGCAACAGTTCAAATTCTCCGGCAAAATGAAAATTTACTCTGTGATATTGACTTTGTTAGTTGGATTCCTTGGATTTCTGCTTTACAACAGAGGGCAAATGGAAGCTAAATTCCTGAAACCTCCCGGGTCAACTTTCTTTGTAAGAGATGGAAAAATTACTAATACTTATAATTATACTTTCCTTAATAAATCGAACGAAACAAAAACCGTTATCATCAAAATCATCGAACCTAAAAACGGAGAAATATCTTCTAGTACAACCAACAAAATTGTTCTAAAGAGAGATGCGATGATAAAAGGAACCATCAATGTAAGTTTCCCAGAAAGTCAAATCAAATTGTCCAAACAAAATCTCGAATTGGGTGTTTATGATATGAACGGAGAATTATTAGATTCTTATAACACTTACTTTGAGGGACCTTTCAAATTTCAATTTTAAATCTAATTAGAAAATGAAAAAATTACATTGGGGACACGGTTTGGCGATAGCTTTAGGATGTTTTATACTGTTCATCTTATTTTTGATTTTCGTCTTTCCGATGGGGAAACAAAATGCAGAAATGATTTCTAATAATTATTATGAAGAGGAATTACAATATCAGGATATCATTGATGCGAAGAAAAATGCAGCTCAACTAAAAGAACAACCAGTTTATAAAGCAACCAGTGAAGGAATGATGATTACTTTTCCGGAGAGTATCAAAGTGGATGATGATAAAGTAAATTTTGTATTATTCAGAACTGAAGATTCTAATTTGGATGTAAAAAAGGAAGTCGGTTTACAGCACAACGTTTTCTTAATTCCTAAAAAAGTTTTATCTCCAGGCTCATACACTTTGAAGCTAAAATGGAAAGAAAATAAAAAATCATATCAGATAGATTACGATATTCTATGGAAATGACCTTCATCATATCAGCGATTGGATTAGGCTTTGCCTCCGGCTTCCATTGTATTGGGATGTGCGGTCCTATCGCTTTATCTATGGGTCTTACCAAAAATCAGAAAGCTAATTTCTACTTACAAAATATCACCTATCAGTTCGGCAGAATTCTGACTTACTCTTTTCTGGGAGCAGTTCTTGGAATCATAGGTCAAAGCTTTGAGTTGGCCGGTTTTCAAAAATACTTAACAGTTTCGGTCGGAGTTTTATTAATTATAATGGCGCTTTCTTCTTTCGGAGGAAAAGATTTTGCTGCTAAAATTCCTTTTGTGTCAAAGGCTTTGTTGAAAGTCAAAATGCAATTGGGAAAAATCCTCCAAAGACCAGATTATAAATCCCGTTTCGCCACAGGAATCCTGAACGGCTTTTTACCTTGCGGAATGGTTTATATGGCGTTAACCGCATCATTAGCAGCAGGCGGAATCTGGCAAAGCTCAGTTTTTATGCTATTATTTGGGTTAGGGACTTTTCCGTTTATGTTTGCTGTAGTTTTCTTGGGAAACTTCATCACAACTACCTTTAGAGTAAAAATATTAAGAGTCATTCCTGTGATGATGATTGTCTTGGGCGGATTATTCGTTCTGAGAGGTTTGGAGTTAGGAATTCCTTACGTTTCACCACATTCCGAAGCTTTGCACGTTCAGCATTCTAAAGAAGGTTTCCATCTGGATCACACGAATTGTCATTAATTGAAGTTTATCTCAAATTTTTAATTAATTTTAAATCGACAAATTGAAATTAATGAAAACCCAAACTACCATCTGGAAAGCAATCATAATCTTTTGTGGATTATTTCTGCTCCACTCCTGCTCTATTTCTACAACCAATCATTATCATGCTGATAAAAAAGTGAGTTTTGCAACAGACATCGATATGTCTCAGGCGGTGGAAATGATGAAATCTTTTATGCCGGATTCTCTCAATCAAAGTTCAGATTTGATGAAAATGGAAAAGTACCCTCGTGACTGGCAGAATTTGTACGAGATGCAGAAAATGGAAGGCAAAGCAGCCACCAATCCGGATTCTATAAAACTGATGAAAAAGATATTCTTCAAAGGTAATTTTGATGCAGACAAATTCAAAGGTTTCTCTGTAAAATCTGACCCTTTGACTAATGCTGAATTAGCAGGAGTTGGTTCACTTTTAGGTAAAGAAGGCTCTATGATGAACAATACCGCTTTCGATGACTGGGATGGGAAATCTTTGAAAATAGATATGTCAAAACTTCAAATGTCTCCAAGTGATTTTGAAGCGCTCTTGAAAGGTGGCGAAACCGACGGGCAAACAACAAAAGAAGATATTGACGGCTTTCTGAATATGATGGAAATGGATTTGAAAAACAAATTAGTCTTCGATAAGAAAATAAAATCAATCACAGGAAAACATGATTGGATTAAGAAAGTTGACAATAAAACCATCGAAGTGAATTTCAATCTCAAGGAAATGATGGATAAGAATCATCAGTTCAAGGACAAAGACAATGTCATTATTATCGAAACAGAATAAATAAAAAAGTCGGCTAATTGCCGACTTTAATTTTATCTAGAAAGTAACTTCTGAACTTTCTTTTCCTTTCTGGAAATTGAGCGTTTTCAGAGTACCTTTGTAAGTAATATTCATAATATTGACTTGCTTTGGAAACTGTCCAATCAGGATACTGTTTTTGATTTTCAAGCTGGATATATCAGAAACATTTCCCACTTCATAATAAACCCAAACAGATTCGCCGTTCACTTGACTACCTGTGAAAGTCAATGTTTTTGCAGCACCATTTATAGCAACATCAACGTTGTTATTTACATATTTTTTCACTTCTGCTTCAAAACCTGCAGTAGATGGATCAATCTTTACAGCTTGTGAAATATGGTTGGTGTTCAATTTTGTTGTAAACTTCAGCGTCTTGCTTCCATCAATATAATCAACTTTGGTCATAGACGAGAAGAAGTCAAAATCTTTAAAACTGAAAAAACTGATTAACAAAATTCCCAGAGATAATATAAATATTGATTTTTTCATTTTTTGTAATGTTTTAATAAATTTAATATAATATTTGGTCAAATTATATGCCACAGATTAGAAATTCACACTTACAGAATATTTGTCATAGAAAGATTTGATATGCTCAACCGCATCTTCCGCAGTATCAACTACACGGAAAAGCGACAAGTCTTTCTCTGCAATCAAACCTTCTTTCAACAAAGTTCCTTTGAACCAATCCAACAATCCGCTCCAGAATTCACTTCCCACCAAAACGATGGGGAATTTGCCGATTTTATTGGTTTGAATTAAAGTCAAAGCTTCTGACAGTTCATCCAATGTTCCGAAACCTCCGGGCATCACTACAAAACCTTGAGAATATTTCACGAACATGACTTTTCTAACGAAAAAATAATCAAAATTGATATTGTAACCTTTATCAACATAAGGATTAAAGTGCTGTTCAAAAGGTAATTCGATATTTAGACCAATTGATTTTCCTTGTCCGCTAGCACCTCTGTTTCCGGCTTCCATTATTCCAGGTCCTCCACCAGTGATGACACCGAATCCAATTTCTGTGATTTTCTGCGCAATGTCAGAAGCCATTTTATAGTAAAAGTTGTCTTCTTTCAACCTTGCAGAACCAAAAATCGAAACACAAGGTCCAATTTTCGCCATTTTCTCATAGCCATCTACAAATTCCGACATTACCCGGAAAACCATCCAGCTGTCCTTCGTAATCGTCTCGTCCCAGGTTTTCTGCCTCAGGCTTTCCTGTAATCTTTTATCTTCGTCTTGTTGTGTCATTTGAATAGTCTTTCTGCTTCGGTAATTGATTCTGGTTTTCCAACATCTATAAGGTTTGCAGTGTGTTGATAACCGATGATGATATCTTCTTTCATCAGATCCATATATTCGTCCATAATAGAGAATTTCCCGGTTCTGGTCATCTTCTCAAATATCTCAGAATTCACACAATGAACGCCACTGAACGCCAATTCTCTTAATTTGAAAATACCGCCAACTACAGTTTTTTTATTTGTAGTCAAGTTTTTCCAGCCTTTAAGATACATTTTATCATTGAACATCAGCTTTCTGGAACTGTCTCTGTCAGAAACCGCCAAAGTTATCATTCCACCTTTGATTTCGTGAAGCTTGATGAAGTTTGTGATATTAAGGTCAGTCAGGATATCAACATTCATTATCAGGAATGTCTTTTCGTTTTCCAAAAATCTTTTGGCGAACAAAAGTCCACCACCGGTTTCCAGAAGTTCTTCTGACTCATTGGAGATTTCTATATTAGCACCGAAGTTATCATTCTCTGCTAAAAATGCCAAAATCTGTCCTCCAAAATGATGAATATTAATGACAAAATCATTAATCCCGTAGCTCTGGAGATATTTTATATTTCTTTCTAAAAGCGCAACGCCGTTAACTTGCGCCAAAGCTTTCGGATGGTTGTCTGTGAAAGGTTTTAGTCGGGTTCCCATTCCCGCAGCAAATAGTAATGCTTTCATATTATGTAAATGATAATTGATAAAAGATTGATGATCTAATAATGAAAAAAATCAACAATTAATTATCACTTATCGATGATAGATTAAGTTGTAATTGTTCATCGTGGTGGATTCTCACTTCTGCTTCAGGATATTTTTCCTTGATGAATTCCGAAGTTTTAATCGCAGAATAAACCGAACGATGCTGTCCGCCTGTGCAGCCAAAATTAATTTGCAGATTCTCAAAACCTCTTTCCAGATAATTCTCTATAGTGATGGAAAGAAGACTATGAATTGATTTTAAAAACTGAGGCATTTCTGTTTGTTGCTCCAAAAACTTCTGCACATCAACATCATTTCCTGTTTGTGATTTATATTCTTCAATTCTTCCAGGATTCAGGATTCCTCTGCAATCGAAAACGAAACCGCCGCCGTTTCCGGAATCATCTTTAGGAATTCCTTTCTTTTTATAAGAAAAACTGTGAATATCAATAACCAATTTGTTCTGCATTAACTTTAATTTTCCGTAAAGTTACCCTTTTTAATTTTCTTTGAAAAAAATTTGATTGATTTAAGTCTTAATTTTGACTAAAAATTAGAACTAAATGAATGTGAAAAATTTTCACTTGCCTTTGTTCGTCCTTTCTATATCCTATGTTCGTCCTAAGCATATCGGACACCAATTAATTAAAATTTAATTTTTAAAGAAATATTTAAAGATAATTTAACTCTTGTTGTTTATTTTATTCCAATTTTCATTCTTGATATTTTACTAAAACTTAAACTTGGAAAAAATCAAATCAAATAGAGATTTTATGGATTTTAAATTTAATTTTGCATATTAATTGATATAAAGGTTTGCGAATCAAACATATTCCTTACTTTTAAAAATAAATCACACAAAATGAAATTTATAAAATACTGTCTCTTAGCAACTTTATTATTTTTTATGGTAGGTTGCAAAAAAACAAGTGTTGATGGGAGCAGCCGCAAAAGCTTCCAGGAAAGTATCAATGATATGGCTTCCAGCTTACCAACATTGAAACAAGTAAAATTCAACGAGGCCTTGTATATCTTGAAAACTTTTGGTGTAGAAGCTGAAGGCGACATTGCAGAAATCACGGCACTTGGAAAACTTCTGGATGGTAAAAAAACGGCTGAGATTTTCGCAATGGCAGACCAAGTGGCTCAGAAAAACGGAATCGCATGGAGCAGTACAGCACCGCCAAGTCTTGGAGAGATGAACATTTTCGGTAATGTCGCAGCTTCAGAAAAAGATCCTAATGATATTGACGCAGCGAGTCTTAGCATCAATGTAAGAAATATTGCCGGTGATAGTTTAACCGGTTCGAAAGGTTTGATCATTATCCCACAATTATTAGATAACAACGGAAGAAAAGTGGACTTTGAAGGTGCAGCCTTGGAAACTGTAATGGAAATTTCCAGCGGAGGAAACAAGATTTCTACTTCTAAAAACCTGATGCAAGATCCAGCTTTCAGAGGATTCACAGTTCTTTATGCTAAGCTTCCGAAAGAGAAAATCTTTGAAGAAAAAATTGATATTAAGTTGACTGTAAAAACAACCAAGAAGTTATTACAGATGATAAAAATGGGCGTTCCTGTGAATGGACAAGCACTTTACACGCCTCCGCCGCCAGTTGTAGCAGACTCACTTCAAGTTCCTACCTCTACAGTTGACCCGCAAACAGGCGAAACCATTGTAACGCCGCCACCAGCTCCAAAGCCAGCCGCTTCTGATCCAAAAGCAACGGTTACAAAATTTTTGAACAACCTTTCTTCTCAGAACTTCAAAGCAGCTTACGAAGTTGCTGACAATCCAAATTGGGGTTCTTACGACAAATTCTCTAATCCGAATTCAGGTTTTGGTTCGGTTAAGAATATCAGTGTAAAAAATATTGCAGTTCCTTACAACAAAGATAATTCTGCGAACGTGAATGTAACTTATGACGTGACCGACAAAAACGGAAAAACCACTTCTCTGAATGTGACCTACGGACTAAAATCTGTGAACAACAATTGGAAAATCACCACTTATAAAATCAATCCTTAAAAATAAAAAATGGCATCTGCGGAATTAATCAAGAAATTAGAAGAAACAATAGACAACATTCCGGACTTTCCAATTCCGGGAATTCAGTTCAAGGATATCTGCCCTATTTTTCTTCAACCAAAATTATATGAAGAGGTCATCGCAGATTTAGCCCATTTCAGCCGAGGCAAGATTGATGCAGTTTGTGGTATAGAAAGCAGAGGTTATCTTTTCGGAATCGCGATTGCAGTAGCCTTGGATATCCCATTTGTTTTAATCAGAAAAGCCGGCAAATTACCACCGCCTTTCATTGGAGAAAAATATGATTTGGAATACGGCTCAGCTGAAATCGAAATGAAAACCGGGCATTTGAAAGAAGGACAACGCGTTTTGATTCACGATGATCTTTTGGCAACTGGCGGAACTACGGAAGCCGCAGCAAAATTGGTTGCAAAGCAAGGCGCCATTCCTACGCAATTCAGTTTTTTAATTGATTTAAAAGATTTGAATGGTGTTGAAAGACTAAAGAAATTTAACTCAGAAGTCTATTCGATACTTCAATATTAAAATATTTCTCTTATCAGAAAAATAAGTTTTTGCAAATCAAAAGGAAAGCATTAAATTTGCACTTCATTTACTAAAAAATTATGGCAGATCTACATAACAAAAAGAACGAACAAGAAGGAAAAGAAACTGTAGAATTCTTCAGAGACCTGGATAAAGAGGCATTGAACATAGAATCTTTCCTTGAAAAAAATGCAAGAACATTGAGTATCGGTTTCGGTATTTTGATTGTTGCAGTTCTTGGTTGGTTTGGTTACCAGCAGTTCATTTTGGGTCCTAAAAACGAAGAAGCTACAAGAAGCTACTTAGCTGCTCAGAAAAATTTGACCGATGGTAAAGAAGACTTGGCTTTAGGTGGAAAATCTGTTGCAAACCCAGGTTTCATCGGAACTTATGAAGAATACGGAAGCACAAAAGCCGGTAAATTATCTGCTTACAACGCTGGTCTTATAGAATTCAAAAAAGGAAATTATCAGAAAGCTTACGACTTGTTAGACAAATTCAGCTCTGGCAACAAAGTATTGGTAGCTCTTAAATATGGTGCGATGGCAGACTGTCTATCCAACCTTAACAAAGCTGATGATGCTTTGGCTATGGCAGACAAAGCTTCTTCTGCATCAGATGACGCTTATACATCTTACTATTTCACAAAAAAAGCAGGAATGCTAGCTTTGGCACTTAAGAAAAATGCTGATGCTAAAAAATATTTCTCTGCGATTGAGGAGAAATACCAGGATTATGACAACGGTCAATCTGACGCTTTCATAGAAATGACAAAATATTATTAAACAATGGCAACAACTAATCTTTCAGATTATAAGCCACTCAATATAACCAATGCCGATGAATATTCTATCGGCATTGTTGTTTCTGAGTGGAACGACTTCGTAACCTACAACCTTCGCAACGGCGCTCTCGAAACGCTCAAAGCAGAAGGCATCAAAGAAGAAAACATCCATATTTATTACGTTCCAGGCGCATTCGAATTGAGCTTTGCAACGATGAAACTTTGCCGTTCCAACAAGTTTGCAGCAGTCATTGCCATTGGTAATGTGATACGTGGCGAGACGCCTCATTTCGAGTTTGTTTGTTCAGGTGTAACGCAGGGTATCAAAGACTGCAACATACTGACAGATACACCAGCTATTTTCTGTGTTCTGACAGATGATACCAAAGAACAATCTATCGCAAGAAGCGGCGGAAATCTTGGTAACAAAGGTGTGGAAGCTGCAGTTACTGCATTGAAAATGATAGATTTTAACACGAAATTTTCTTTCTAATTATAAAATTTTAGGAGCTTAATCCCGCTATCCGCTATATCTTTTTTGTTTTTCAGAACGTTTTATCATCAAAAAAAAACGAGGATTAGAAAAACAAAAAAGGATGCCGCTACTATCGGGGCTATTGACAAACAACGGCATAATTTTTAGTTATAGCTACAAAAGAATTTCTTAATTTTAAAAACACAAAATATTAATTATGAAATGGACAAACGACAGAAGTGACAATGTAGATGACAGACGCGGCTCTGGCGGCGGCGGAATGCTGGTTGGCGGTGGCTTAGGAACCATCATTATTGCAGCCATCGTATTCTTCCTCGGAGGCGACCCCTCTGCAATTTTACAAAATAGTGCAACTTCTTCTCCGCAACAAACCGAACAAAGGCAACTTTCTAAAGAAGAGCTCAACATTAGAGAATTTGTAAAAATGTTGACTGCTGAAAATGAACAAACCTGGAACAAGGTTTTCCAAGAAAACGGAATCCAGTTCACACCAGCCAAAGTGGTTCTTTTTGAAAGCGGGACACAATCTGGTTGTGGTGCAGCACGTTCAGAGATGGGACCTTTCTATTGTCCTGCAGACCAAACTATTTATATGGATATGAGCTTCTTCAATGAACTGCAGCAGAAGTTTGGGGCTCAGGTTGGACAATTTACAGTGGCTTATGTTCTGGGGCACGAATATGGCCATCATATCCAAAACTTACTGGGAACGCTGGATAAAGTCCATCAATTAAGTCAAAGAGGAAGCGAAACCCAAGCCAATCAAATCTCTGTTGCCAACGAATTACAAGCTGACTTCTATGCCGGATTATGGGCAAAGCAAACCGATAGCAGAGAAAAGTTTTTAGAGCCTGGTGATATTCAGGAGGCGATGAGTGCCGCTGCTGCAGTTGGTGATGACAACATCCAGAAAAGAGGTCAAGGTTATGTGAACCAAGAAAGCTTTACCCACGGTTCTTCTGCGCAAAGAGAAGAATGGTTTATGAAGGGTTACAATACCGGAGATATCAGACAAGGTGACACTTTCAGTGCTCTACTTAGATAGTATCAATTATTTATAAAAAAATAAAGCCTCGGATATCCGAGGCTTTTATATTTAAACTATCAACATATTATTGTAATTATTATCTAATTCTGTTTTCAGCTGTTCTATAAAACTGGAAGGCGTGAGCCCTGTTTCTTTTTTGAAAACTACTACGAAAACCTGTGGCGAGGTATAACCACACTCATCTGCCAAATAGCTAATCTTGTATTCTCTGTATTTAGGTTCGTCATATAGCTTCTGGATAATATAATTCATCCTTAACTTATTAATATAACCAGTAAATGTTTGATTCCTATGCGTATGGATAATCTTGGAAAGGTATTTTGGATTGGTTCCTTTTTGACTCGCTAAAACAGTAAGTGTAAGTTCCTTTTTCAAAAATCTTTCCGAAGCTTCAAAAGCAGCCAGTTTTTTCAAAAGTTTTTTCTCTGTATCTTCGGATATATTGATTCTATCTTTTATATTATTATTTGTCTCTGTATAATTACTCCTTAATGCAACATCAGTATTTTTTTTAACATAGGATGAAACCGGTTTATCCTTCAATGCTTCAAGCGCCAAATGGTAATTATCTTTAATCTTTTTATCTCTTTCACGAAAAAACAACCACATCAATACGACTACCAAAACGGTAAGTGATGAGGACAAACCTATTATTTTGATTAAGCTTTTGTTGTGCTCATCTTTCAGTATTTTCGTGTATTTTTTAATCTGGTCTTTTGTAGAAATCTTTTTCTTTGGATCAGAAGACTCTAAAGTTTTTGAATACAAAGATGGATTAATTGAATTTCCAACCCAATTATATTTACTGAGAATTTGTGTTCCGCTAAGATGAATTGACTGAGATTTTACAGAGCCAAACACTGCAAAAAGGCTCAACAGGATTAACATTTTGCCCAAGCCCATACTATTTTGTGTTTTTTGTTTTTAGAGAAATTAATAATATCAAACAAGCAACATTCCTCCATCAACAGTAATTATATTTAAATTTTTGATAATATTAACTCATTATTATTAGCATTTCTAAAATTACAAAAAAAATATAATAATGTATGTCAATTTCTAAAAACATTTTCTCGGGTATAAAAAACATTTAAAAATCATCTTAAAATACTAACAATCAATATTGTTTATTTGTAAATAAAAATGTTAAAATTCCGAATCTTTTCTGGAAATCAAACAACATTAATTCTGTCATTCTTCTACAAAAGAGTTGCTTTATTTGTTTCCTTCTGACTAATATTGGAGTATACTATTAATCTGATAATATGGAACAAACAACAAATAAAAATGCTTTGCTAAGCCAATTTATTTTACAAAAAAGATTGCTTTATTTTATAATGTTTCTTTTGAACTTCGGAAGTATAAATGCTGCCTCTATTTTCAACAATACGGGATTTTTGGAAAAAGAGTTTAAGCAAAACGAAACAAACATCGACAAAAAGGATGTCATAGTACAGATCAACAAAGATACTTTATTAATTTTCACTAAAGACATGGTCATTGTAAGCCAGATTGATCCAGAAAAATCAAAATTACTTCAATCTGACAAGCATTTAAATAGTCAAATCAAAGAATTTGCAGACAGTAAACACCCGAAATCCGGATACAAGGTGGTTTATGCGGACATCAAAGACAATCTGAACGTTATCAATGAACTTGGAAACAACATTTCTATTGCAGAAATTATTCACGATCATCAGGATCAATCCGCCGCTTATGTTAACAAGAGTATATTATTCATCATTATTCTTCTACCATTTCTATTATTAGGCTATTATTATAAAAAGGGCAAAAACACATCAGAACAGAATTATGAAGACATTATGGAGAATCTCAAGACTTCTGCTCCTGAGATTTCTCCAGACCTGGAGACCAAGACATTGTACACTCCAGAATGTACAGAGCACAAGACAAAAACAATGTTAATTAATGATGACACGGTTAAACACATTCTTGCAAGACTGGCAAAATTTGAAAAATCGCAAAAGTACCTGCGACAGGATATGAGCTTATCTGGACTGGCAAACTATCTTGACACCAACAACAAGTATCTTTCAGAAATCTTAAAACAATACAAAGGAAAAAAATTCAGTGACTATATTAATGGATTGAGAATTGTTTACATCACAGAAGTACTTTATAAAAATCCTATCTATCGGGAATACAAAATCAGTTACCTTGCGGAAAGCTGTGGCTTTGGTTCAAGAGAAGTTTTTGCGGTTGTTTTCAAAAAAGAAACAGGCATATCGCCGTCTTACTTCATTAATAATTTAAAAAAAGATGCCAACAACGGCGAAGGTGAACCGCCAACCAATTTACTAGTTTTACAATAATAAAATTAACATCAATAATATAATGGCTTTAATTTTTTTTGTATAGAATTCAAAAAAATTATTATCTTGCACCACTAAAAGTTACAATTGTAATTTTAAAAATAAACACAACAAAAAAACAAACACAAATGATAATTAAATCTACAACTCCGACTATTCTAGAGTTAGAATTTCCAGAAAAAAATACAATACAAGTTATTATAGGTTATTAAATCTATATTTCTTTGTACGCTTTTGTTTTTGACAGACTCCCTCAATAAATCAATTGAGAACATTAGCAATTAATAAAACACAACAAAAAAACAAACACAAATGATAATTAAATCTACAACTCCGACTATTCTAGAGTTAGAATTTCCAGAAAAAAATACAATACAAGTTATTATAGGTTATTAAATCTATATTTCTTTGTACGCTTTTGTTTTTGACAGACTCCCTCAATAAATCAATTGAGAACATTAGCAATTAATAAAACACAACAAAAAAACACGCAAATGATAATTAAATCTACAACTCCGACTATTCTAGAGTTAGAATTTCCAGAAAAAAATACAATACAAGTTATTATAGGTTACTAAATCTATATTTCTTTGTACGCTTTTGTTTTTGACAGACTCCCTCAGTGAATCAATTGAGAACATTAGCAATTAATAAAACACAACAAAAAAAACACGCAAATGATTAATCACTCTACTTTCCAGAAGACACTGTTAAAAGACTTAATCTAAGTTTTTTAAAAGACACTATCCATTCTCTTCAGAATGCGATTTTTTACGATAGATTTTCTGAGATAATAATCTCAACACTGCAAGACACTAATATCACTCCGCTTTTATCTGATAAAATCAGGTATGCTGGTTTGGTTGATGAAAATGATAAAAAACACAACTAAATAATGAAAAATTTTTTAACCCACTTTCTTTTAGTTTTTATAACGACCTGTACCGTCTTTTTTGCTAAAGCGCAATGTCCAGCAACGGCGCCAACGGTTAAAAATTCTGTATCAAACAACTGTCCATCGAATACTGTTAACCTTAATACACAAGCCCATACAGGAGCAATTCCAGTAAGTTCAACTTTGATTTGGTTTACTAACAGTTCTCATACAGGTACGGCATATGCTACACCTACAAGCGCTACTGCCGGTACGTATTATGCTTTTTACTATAATAGTACAAGTAACTGTTACTCTCCAGCATCAACCGCTGTTACAGTTACTACAACGGTTTGTCAGCCTTGTACTGCTGCCGATCCAGTTTCTGTTAACTTAAATACTCAATTTGATACAGGAACAGTTCCGTCAGGATCAGTTGCAGAATGGCATACTTCTGCAACGCCATCTGCTTCAACTTTAATTAGTAGTGGTATAGTAATGGCAACAAGCACTCCTACGAACTATTGGATATTCTACCGTAATACAGCGAGTAATTGTTATAGCCCGGGGAGTAAAGTAGTAGTGGTTTCTAATCTTTGCTGCAACTATGCCAATGTGGATCTTACTAGTCTTCCACAAACTACACCACCAGCAGGATCAGTTGTCGAATGGTATATGGCAAATAATCATATAGGAAAAGTATCAAATCCTACCTCAGCTGTTGAAGGAGTATATTTTCCCTTCTTTTATGACCCGGTTAACAATTGCTATTCTCCTGCTGGTACACCAGTATTAGTAGCATTAGATTATGATTGTTGCACTAATACACCACCACCTGTTAATACATTTGTATCTGCAGTTTGCCCTGCTGGTACAGCCAATCTTAATATACAGGCACACACAGGTGCGGTTCCTGCAGGCTATACGTTGCTATGGTTTCGAGATGTAGCTGGTACAAGTCCTGTAACTGATCCTACCGCAGTAGGCGCTGGCTCATACTATGCTTACTATTATAATCCAACACTGGATTGTTATTCTCCGGTATCAACACAAGTGAATGTTGTGGTATTTGTATGTTCGCCGTGTACAGCTTCTGATGCACAATCTGTCAATTTGGCAACAAGATTCCCTGTAGCTATACCACCGTCCGGTTCAACTACAGAGTGGCATAATTCTGCATCACCGTCTGCTTCCACTTTACTTAGCAGTACAACAGTGCTATCAACTTCTACTCCGACTAATTATTGGGTATATTATCATAACGGTTCTGGCTATACATTGGTAAGTCAGGTTGTAGCAGTGACCAACTCATGTTGTAACTACCCAACAGTAGATCTTAACAGCGTTAATACAAGTACGGCTCCATCAGGATCGACTAAAGTATGGTTTACCACATCAACCCATGACAGCGGAACAGAAGTAGCTGCTCCTACCTTCGCAAATGAAGACAGACCCTATTGGCCGTTTTTCTATAATTCTACAACAGATACCTATACCTCAGCAGGCGCTCCTGTATTGGTTACCATAGACAGAGTTTGTACATCCGGATGTTATAGACCAGGCGTTGAAACCGGAGGAACCGTATTGGATACCAAAGTCGGAATATCATCTCTAGGAAGAGCCGGCAGTGTAGGCGACAACTGGCCAATGGTAAGAAAAGGCGGACATATTGCTTTGGAATCTAAAACAAAAGCGTTTGTACCAAACCGTGTAGCATTCTCTGATGCTGATAACAATGTTTCTACGCCGGATGTTCCAGTAGGAATTAGTGCTGCCAACTTTGTAGAAGGGATGATGTTGTATGACACCACAAATAAATGTCTGAAGATCTATACCCTGAAAGAAGGAGACTCCACGATGGCTTGGCATTGTTTCACAACTCCAGCTTGCCCGGATTAATCAAACAATAGATTAGTAAAAATAGATAAAACTCTTATTTTTCATTATAAAATTAAACACGATGAAATTTTTTAAAACATATATATTTTTCTTCATGTTCCTGTTTACAGGATCAGTCTCGATCTCTGCCCAGTGTACTGTGAATGCAGGTGGAAACGCTACTATATGCGGAACCAGTTATACGCTAGACGGAAGTACAAGTGGTAACTCCGTAGGAAATCCTACTTGGACTTTAGTATCCAAACCTGCTGGTGCGCCCGATCCTGTAATCAGCAATGTTAATGCTTATAAACCTAATGTTACCGGTATGACCTATCCTGGTAACTATGTGTTCCAGATTGCACAAAACTGTAACATCGGCAGCACCACTTCACAAGTGACCATTACAGCACCAGGGGAGATATCTACTTTTACAGCAGGTCCCGATATTACTGGAATACCTGCAGCCACAGGAGTAGCTAATCTTAATGCTACTATTCCAGCAGGTTACACTGCTTCGTGGACCTATTATAACATTTTCAGTTATGAATTCAATACTAGTATTTTTACAACTAATGCTACAATGAGCAACACCACGACAGCTACCCCAACATTAACGCTCACTAATAAAGCAAATCATACTATAGATCCCGCTTACCGTGCTGTATTAAGAATTACGTCTATTAATAACCCGAATTGCTGGTATGAGGATGATGCCATCGTTAGGTTCATTCCAAATCCGGACATGTTATTTCCCGCTACATATGGTCAGTGTGTAAATCCGGGTACTACGGGCGCTAATTTTTATTACGATCCTAATGGTACTTCACCAAAATTTTCAACATCTACTACCAATTCATCAGGAAATCCTTCTTTTGGTACAACAGTTACCATGACTGCGATAAGCCAGCCGGCCGGAGGAAACATTCAGTATTCCCGTATGGAGAATGGTAGACTTTACTTTTCAGGCATTACGACTACAGGCGATTACGTATTCGATCTTACCATTTCGAATAGTTTAGGAAGCTTTACTAAAAGACTAACCTATACCTTTAGAGGTTACCAGCCAGGCTTTTTAGATTTTATAGATCCGGCATATCCTAATCAGATGGAGATTTTCAGTACTGTTGGTACTGCAGGATCAGTCTATTGTAATATGGTGGGTTCTACAGCTCCCATTACTTTTTACTTTCAGATTAATTCGGCAGACCCTCCTACTACTACAACTACAGTAACATCTTCAGGAGTAATTCCTGGAGGAGCAGCAGTGTCATCTATAGTACAAACAGGTGCAGGAACGATGAATAGAAGCGTAACCCTTACACCACCATCTGGAGGATGGAAGGCAGGAACCTACAGATTTAATATTAGTGTTGTTGCACCTGGGGGATGTAGCAGAACACCTTTTTATTATGTTCATATATCAGATAATGCGCGCCCAGCCGTTAATGTAGACAACATTACTGTTTGTTATCCAGGATCAGGCGTGGTATCAGCGACAATACCATTACCTACAAGATATCAGACAACAGCAGCCAATCCAAGTTATTTTCAGGATTTAGGCGGAAGATATGATTTCACTTTGGTGTCGAGTCCTGCAGGAGCAGCTATTCCTGTTTATGAAGCTGCCGCCAATAGAACACTTATTAATACATCTACAGTAATCAGTAATCTCAATAAACCGGGAGAATATGTTTTCAAAATAAGAGCAACTGGTAGTGGTGGTCCTGAACTATTTATAAATTCAGAATACGCATGTTCCGGAACTTCACCCGAAGATACGTTCTCTGTATTTGTGTCGACTCAGATCAATGCCAATGCAGGTAGTGATCAGACTGTGATTTGTAATACCGCTGTAACATTGGCAGGTAACAATCCTACTCCCGGGACAGGAACTTGGACAGTAGTGTCAGCGCCTTCAGGAGCTACGCCTGTATTTGCCAATGCATCTTTATACAATACAGCTGTTACAGGAATGACACTTCCAGGGACTTATACCCTAAGATGGTCGATCAACACAGGAGGGTGTACAAGTGCAGATGATGTAGATATCATTATCCAGGCTTGTCCTACGATTTCAGGAACAGTTTTCAATGATGTTAACAGTAATACGGTGATAGATGGCGGCGAAACAGGAATCTCTGCAGGTGGCAGCTATATTTATTTGGTAAACAGCAGTGGTGTCATCGTCAACAGTACTGCAGTTGCTTCTAACGGAGCCTACAGCATCAATGTTGGGACTAATCAAAACTACACACTGCATATTTCATCTAATGTGTATTCAATAGGGACTAATACTTCAACGACACCTATCAATCATACAGTACCGGGATGGATAACAACAGGAGAGAATAGGAATAACAACACGGGCTCCGGAGACGGAACGCCAGATGGCATCATCTCTGCAACGGTGGTTACTTCCAGCTTTACCAACTATAACTTTGGGGTTAGAGCCTGCCCGGCAGGTACAGAACCGCCAGTTCTTAATTCAAAAACAACTTAATAACTTAAAAACACAAATATGCCAATTTTAAGTTTTGAATAGAAGTGACACACAGCTTATATTCGGACGGAATAAAAAGGATTTTTAATAATAAATAAATTTTATAATATGTATCGTCTGTTTTCATTTAGCATCAAGAGAATTATTGCGGCGATGGCTGTAGTAATAGCTATGCTGAGCTATGCTCAAAATAAAATTGGTAACTCTGGTTTTGAGACTTATACTTCTCTCCCTACTTCCTATGCTCAACTAAGCAGAGCTACGGGGTGGGTCAATCCTTTGGGTATTTCAGCGGGTTCCCCTGATTATTTTAACACCTTGGGTAGTTTTAATCTTTCTGATAAGATATTACCAAGAACAGGAACGGGAACCGGATATGCAGGAACATTTGTAGAATTGACAGAGACTTCCATTGGTGCTACAGATTATAAAGAGTATATGAACAGACCACTTGCCAGTACGTTAACTGCTGGTGCAACTTATACTTTGTCATTCTATGTGGCTCATTTGTTTGGTAGCGCACCGGCTAATTTCAATCAACCGGCAGGACTTACTTTTTTTGATTTGCCAAGTGCTGAACAAGGGTATCTTGGGGCTGTGTTTTCTACCGCTGCACCAGTAGCAGCCAATACGGTGGGTAATACTTCTCCACGTTGGACTTCTCTTAGAAATGATTTTGGTGTCGGTAGAGTATTGATCCCCAGTACCAATACAGATGTCTATGGTGCAGCGTCCCGATATAATTGGGTAAAAGTAACCCTACAGTACACTGCAGTAGGCACAGAGCAGTATGTTACCATTGGCCAGCTAAGACCTGGGGCAACGAGCTTAACAGCTAGTCAGGCTGCCTACTATATTTATGATGATTTTTCTTTAACTGTGCCAAGCATGCTTACCAAGAGTGTGTCTCCTGCCAGTATTAAGCAGGGAGAAACTGCAACTTATACATTCACATTAGCCAATACTTCTATAGGTAATACGGCACAAACAGGTTTAACTTTTACGGATACGCTTCCCAGCGGACTTCGCATAGCTGCAACGCCTAATGTTGTAGTGTCAGGACTTACAGGCGGAACGGTGACTGCATCTGGAGGAGGGTCATCTATCGTAGTATCCGGTTATAGTCAGACAGCTGGTTCTACAGGAACTATAACAGTGAATGTAACCAATGTTGCGGGACAGCAGAATGCCAGCTGTGGTAGTAATCCGGCGGCATTTACCAATACCGCAGGCAATATATCAAACACAAGTGCGAATATCAGTAATAATGTAGGAAACGTCTGTCTTGTGGTATTGCCTTGTGCTGCTGGCAGCGTTGGTCCAGTAGTTAATTAAAATAAAATTAAAAACACATACAATGAAAAATATTTTATTAATATTAATGTGCTTAACAGCAATAACAGCAAAGTCTCAGGTTGCAATAGGAAAGACTTCTGTTACCAATACCTCAGTATCTCTCGAATTTAATGACAGTGAGAAAAAAGGAATCATCTTACCTTACGTAGAAGATAAATCCAGCATTACAGAAAATGGTTCTGTCATATTTGATAATACCGATCATAAAGTAAAATACCTGAAGGACAACAGCTGGTTCGATCTTTCAGTAGATGCTACAGGAAAATCTGATGTTACGATTCAACAATCCAAAACGGAACTTAGTACTGCTAAAACAACGATAGGAACCAATACAGCAATGGATAGCAATGGTATTTTGGTTCTGTCTGATGCCAACAAAGCGATGATCCTTCCAAGAGTAGCCAGCCCGCACCTTAATATCATCAATCCGGCACCAGGAATGATGGTTTATGACACCACAAAGAAGCAACTTGCCGTTTACAATGGGACAGTTTGGTCTTTTTGGAAGCCATAACCCGACACCACAAAACAGGATAATAATTGATACTGTTATTATAGATAGACCTTTTCCCTAACAGAGCTTTCGGCCATTAGTTTGTTGCCTTGAAAATCTGTTAGGGATTTTTTCCTTAATCACTACTCCAATGAATAAGCCTACTTTACGTAAAAACGAAATCGCTGAAAAGTACCTTACCTTTCTGGATGGACACATTGATGATGTAATCAAAGGTAAACAACAAGAGTTTTTCAGCATCAAGGATATTGCATCCTCTTTTGCAATATCTCATACTCATTTTACAGACTCCATAAAACTGGCTTTGGGTCATCATCCCTGTTTTTTCTATGATGATAAAATTATTGAAAAAGCCAAAGAACTTCTGGTAACAGAACAGATGTTGCCTGCAGATGTAGCCAGAAAGCTAACTTACGATCCCTCAAATTTTTCTAAGTTTTTTAAACGATGGACAGGTGAAACACCCGGAGCATACAAAATAAGCCATCGTATAAAATAGAAATACCGAAAAATTCACCATAATTTTTTCCATATGAAATAACATATTTGTAATACAAAAACACTTTAAATCAATTATTATGTCAAAACACGATGTGAAAGGTAAAGTTGTCCTTATCGCCGGAGGTGGTAAAAACTTAGGAGGATTATTAAGCAGAGATTTTGCTGCTAAAGGTGCAAAATTAGCGATTCATTACAACAGTGAGAGCTCAAGAGCAGAAAGTGAAAAAACGTTGGCTGATGTTCAGGCTCTGGGTGCAGAAGCATTTTTGTTTCAGGCAGACCTTACAAAGGTGGAAAACATTACTAAACTTTTTGATGAAACCATCAGCAAATTCGGATCTGTAGATATTGCTATCAACACAGTAGGTATGGTATTGAAAAAACCTTTTACGGAAACTACAGAAAAAGAGTATGACACGATGTCTGACATCAACTCGAAGGTTGCTTATTTCTTCCTGCAGGAAGCCGGAAAAAAAGTAGCCGACCACGGGAAAATCTGTACGATTGTAACGTCTCTTCTTGCGGCTTACACAGGGCTTTACTCGACTTATGCGGGAATGAAAGCGCCTGTAGAGCATTTCACAAGAGCAGCTTCTAAGGAATTCGGGGCGAGAGGTATTTCTGTAACAGCCGTAGCACCTGGACCGATGGATACTCCATTTTTCTATGGGCAGGAAGCTGATGACGCAGTAGCTTATCATAAATCTGCATCTGCATTAGGTGGTCTTACTGATATCAAAGATATTGCACCATTGGTAGAATTTTTAGTAACTGACGGATATTGGATTACTGGTCAGACTATTTTCGCTAACGGCGGATACACGACGAGGTAATAGAGTATTCATAAGCTCTTTCAAAGTTGGGAATTGGAAAAGTTTCAATTCCCGATTTTTATTTTATGGAGATCAACGAAGCTAAATTATTATTACCAGAATTAAACTCAACGCAGCCTGAAATATGGGCAGATTTAGGTTGCGGCAGCGGAACTTTTACGTATGCTCTGGCTGGACATCTTTCAAAAGGAAGTAAACTATCTGCAATCGATAGGAACATGCAAAAGTTGCTAAATTAATATAATCAGGTAACGATTGATTTTATAAAAGCTGATTTTGAAAACGATGATTTGAATCTTTCTTCCTTAAATGGGATTCTCTTAGCGAACGCACTTCATTTTGTAAAAGATAAAATGACATTAATTCAAAAACTCGAAAGGTATTTTGAACAAGGAAATGAAAAATGGATTATTGTAGAGTACGACCATTCTTTTCCGAACCAATGGGAACCTTATCCGATTCCTTTTAATGTTTTGAAGTCTTTGTTTAGACAATTTGGATATTCAAAAATTGAGAAGACAGGTGAGAGAAAATCTGTTTTTGGAGGAACAATGTATTCTGCAGTCATTACTAAAACTTAAAAAAAATTAATTACTATGATACTTAAAATTATAAATGGAATTCTGATTCTGGTTGCCGTTTTTATGGGCTTCAAACAAGGATATGCTATGTTTTCCGGAAAGCCTGAAATGATGGAGATGTTCGGAAAATGGGGTTTTGGAAAAACCGGACTGATGATTAACGGAGCTGTTACTATTCTTGCAGCAGTATTAATTCTTTTTCCAAAAACTTTTGTCTGGGGAAATTTTCTGATGGCAGCGGGAATTTTGCTGATTATCTGTTTTCATTTATTGGATAAAGACTTCAAGGGTGTAATGGTTGAGCTTCCATTTCTGCTGCTTAATCTGTTGATTATCTATCTTCAGCATCCGTTGAAAAGTACTTGATATAAATTCCAAAAAACAAAAATGATGAAGAAATTATTATTTACTAATCTATTCGTATTAGTATGTTGTTCTATAACAGCCTGCGCACAGAATAAGAAAACTGAAAAATCATCTGACAAACAACAAACAACAATAAAAAAAACACAACAAACTATGGATTTATCAAAAATCACCAACCCGACAGTCAATGCTGCAATGACAGCGTGGCAAAACGGCGACAGCAAAACTTTCTTATCTTATTTTACAGCCAATCCCACAATGACGGATGATGGCAGCCCGAGAGGTTTTCAGGGGTTTGTAAAGGAAGCGTGTGGCGAAGAGAAGTTTCTGACAATAGACTCTGTAGAAAATGACGGAAAAGATATTACCGGAAATTTCAAGGCTGGAAAATGGGGAACTTTCAAGGTCTTCTTCAAATTTCATCAGAATTCTGATGGCAAATTCGACCGTCTGGATATCGGGCAGGCTCATTAATATTTAAAGAATATTGAATCATTCCACATATAAATCCTCTCTTAATAAAGAAAGGATCTATATGTAGTTGGAATATTTTTAAAACTACACTCTCAACTGTAAACACCTTACAATTAATACATTTAACTAAAATCACCATCAACAAATGAACAAAAAACTAATTTTACTATCGGTATTTTTTATACTGATAATGGGAAAAATAAATGCCCAGTCACAAGTTTACATCGATGTGCTTGCAGGACATAAAGGATTAACTTCCGAATTTTTCTTTCTGGAACCTATAGACAAAGAAGCAAGATGGACAGTCATCTCCCGAAGCGAAATGCACCTCCCGGAATATGAAACAGAGCATCCTGGTTTCGTGAACTATAACATCTTTGCCTACAACTTCAAGAATCATTTTGGAATTACTGCCGGAACTTATGCCACTTCTCATTATCCATTCAGTGCAAGACTTGGAGTTCAGTATTTGAGGGAAAGTGAAAAATGGTTGATCTATACCAATCTTTCCACTGCTGTTACCAAAGATCCGGACGCACAACTTCTTGTAGTATTAGGCTATTTACCAGAGCTGAGTGAAAAATGGCGACTCGTTACCAGACTGGAAGCAAGAACTGCCATCAATTATGATCACGGTCACGCTTTCAGTACTCAACAGCTTAAACTCGGTGCTCAATACAATGAGAAAATTGGTTTTGGAGTTGGAGTGGAAGTAGAAGAACACGGCAAAAGTTCTCACAGAGACTTCAATATCGGACCTTTTTTAAGAGTGAATTTTTAATTTCAAAATATAAAAATAATGAAACTAACTTATAACAAACTAGCCGGACAGAATGCCGAGCGTATCAATGCCATCAGCGATGCCGTTTTTGGAGTGGCAATGACTCTTCTTGTATTAGAAATCAAGGTTCCAGAATTGGAAGGCCATGAAACTGAAGGTGATCTAATGCACGCTTTCTTTGCTCTGATGCCAAAATTCCTGGTGTACTTCCTAAGCTTTATGACAGCCGGAATCTTTTGGGTAGGACAATCTGCACAGTTTCGACATATCGAGAAAAGTGATAGGAATCTGATCTGGATCAATCTACTTTTCCTACTTTTTGTATCTACACTTCCTTTTTCAACTGCTTTTCTGGGAGACCATATCAATTTTAAGTTTTCTATTTTGCTGTATTGGGTCAATATTCTGCTGATGGGAATATTTCTTTACATCAACTGGACGTATGCTGATAAAAAAGGATTCATCACGGAAGAGACCAGAGATACTGTTTACGAACCCATCAAAAGAAGGATTATTGTAGCACAGGCATTATATTTCTTCGGCGCATTACTTTGCTTTATCAATCCGTATCTGAGTATCGGAGTCATTATCGCTATTCAGCTGAATTATGCTTTTGCTTTTTTCTCCGGTAGTAAAACAGACAATCATTGATAGCATTTGTTGACTAATAATAAAAATTTATAATTATGAATAAATTTCAGGCTTTACTCGATACTCAGAAAGAGTTTTTTTATACCGATGCTACCAAAACTTACGACTGGCGAATGGATCAGCTCAACAGGATGGAAAAATTTCTGACGGAAAATCAGGATGCTTTTTGCCAGGCTTTATATCAAGATTTCCATAAACCGTCATTTGAACAGTTATTTGAAATTACCGTTCCGCTTGGTGTGATTAAATACTATAAAGAAAATCTGAAACAACTGATGACGCCTGAACAGGTGGAGATTCCGAAAGGTCTGGAAGCAACGGGAAACCGAGGAATAATCTATAAAGAGCCTTTTGGTTCAACTCTGGTCATCGGTCCTTTCAATGCTCCTGTTTTATTATTACTTGATCCTGCAATTGCGGCTTTGGCAGCAGGAAATCCTGTTATTCTGAAACCTGCCAATACAACACCAACAGTTGCAGCACTTTTTCAGGAACTGATTCCAAAATACTTTGAGCCGCAAGCTGTCAATATTGTGACAGGCGGAAGAGAAGAAATTACCGAACTACTGAATCTACCTTTTGATTTTATTTTCTTTACCGGAAGTTCCAATGTAGGAAAAGTAGTGATGCGCGCAGCAGCAGAAAATCTTACTCCGATTATTCTTGAATTGGGCGGACAAAACCCAACAATAGTAGACGAAACGGCCAATCTTGATATTGCTGTTGACAGAATTGCGTGGGGACATAATGCGATTTCAGGGCAGTGGTGTATTGCTCCCGGCTATGTCTACGTCCACGAAAGTATTGCCGATGAATTCATCGAAAAACTAAAAACTTCCATCCGGAAAATGTATGGTGATAATCCTCAGGAAAGTCCTGATTTGGCAAGAATGATTAGTGAGCACGATGCAGAACGTATTGCGTCTTACATCATTCCGGAAAAAGTGGTGATTGGCGGAAGATATGATATTGCTTCAAGATATGTAGAACCTACGGTACTTTACCCGAGTACGTGGGATGACCCGGCCCTGCAACAGGAGATCTTCGGACCGGTTTTGCCTGTGATGGTTTATTCAGATTTGAAAGAAGTGGCCAACATCATTAAGAGAAAGCCCAAGTCATTAGCTGCCTATATTTTCAGTAAAAATCAGGAAAATATTGATTATTTCCTTAATTCAGTTTCATTTGGAGGTGGTTGTATTAACCAAACCAATCTGCATTGTTGGATAGATAGTCTTCCGTTTGGCGGTGTTGGTTATGCTGGAATGGGAAAATATTATGGTAAAGCAGGTTTTGATGCGTTAAGTAATACAAAAGCAATGTTGATCGGCAATCCCGATTTAGAACTCGATGTTTTTCCTCCTTATGCAGGAAAAGATATTGGTAAATCTTTGAGTCTGTTCAGTTCATAATTATATTGAGATGAGTTTTAAATGAGAAAGCTATTATCATTTATTTCATTTTTGTCTGTGTGGATTATATCTGCACAAGAAACTAAGGATCATTCGCTTAAAATAAGCGGATTTGCAGAAGTTTATTATCAGTATGATTCTAATAACCCGGAAACTAATTCACGTCCGGGTTTTATTTATAGTCATCATCGGAATAATGAATTCAATATCAATTTAGCTTTCATTAAAGCCAATTATGAAACTGAAAATCTTCGCGCTAATCTTGCTTTGGCGACAGGGACTTATATGAATGCCAATTACTCCGAAGAACAAGGTGCTCTAAAAAATATTTACGAAGCCAATATTGGTTTTAAAATTTCAAAGAATAAAAATATCTGGATCGATGCCGGAGTTTTTCCTTCTCATATTGGTTTTGAAAGTGCTATAGTAAAAGACAACTGGACTTTGACAAGAAGTATTGCCGCAGAAAATTCGCCCTATTTTGAAACTGGAGCCAAGATTTCATACACCACAGATAATGGAAAATGGTTGATGAGCGGTTTGATTATTAACGGATGGCAAAGAATCCAACAAGTTGATGGAAATAGTACACCGTCTTTTGGACATCAATTGACTTATACTCCGAACGAAAAACTGACCATCAACAGCAGCTCATTTATTGGTAATGATAAACCGGACAGCATCCGGCAAATGCGGTGCTTTCACAATTTGTACGGAATCTATAAAATTAATAATCATTGGGCAGTGAGAGCAGGTTTTGATTTGGGAGCAGAACAAAAATTCAAAGGAAGTGATTCTTATAATATTTGGTATGCACCGGTTTTTATTGCAAAATATTCTCCAACGGAAAAACTCAGTATTGCTGCTCGGGGAGAATATTATAATGATAAAAATGAAGCCAAAATAACAACAGGAACTCAAAACGGATTTCAACTGTTAGGTTATTCTTTGAATTTTGATTATCAGATTTTACCTAATTTGCTTTGGCGAACAGAAGTCAGAAATCTTAATAACAGGGATGCTATTTTTCTCAATCGCAATAAAAATCACGAAACCAATAGTTTTACAATGACAACATCTTTGTCTGTGAGTTTTTAAAATACTTCTGAGAGAATTTTCTTTTAGAATTTGTTTTTGTTTTTAAGTAATGATGTCTTAGATATCATTACTTTTTTATGTTCTAATGGTTCAAGAAAAAAGAATTTATTAAACTTAATTATTTTAATCACATTCTCAAAATAATTAGGTAAAATTAAAATATTCTCAATAAATAGACCTATATCATTGTAAAATAAGAAATTTAACAACTGGATTAATTCATCAGTAACGGTATCATTTTTCAGAAATCCTCACATGCTGATTTAACAATATTTTAACATATTTGGTAAATTGCTTAGGAAAGCGTAAAGATCTTTGAAGTTTTAATGAACCTTTTCAAAGATAGATCATTACGACAACGGCAACGTTCGCAGACTTAGCAAGATTGATAAATAATTCAAGTAATTTTAAAATATTGAAGATGAATACAGCACTATTGGTGAAAATTCTTCTTTTTACAGGATTTTTTACACATGCTCAGGTTGGCATCAATACTACTGCGACCCAAACTATTTTAGATGTTACCTTAAAGCATGAAAACAATACTGTTTTCTACGATATCATCCCATCAAGAATAACTGGAGATCAATTCTACGTCAAAAACTATATTGTAAACACACTATCTCCAATAGAAAACTTGGATATTGATAGTGTTTCAAGAATAAGAAATCTTACTGAGAATGTCAGCACGAACGTAATCAATCATTTGACCATTACTATTAAAAAATACTTATTATGATTAAATTCTACTCTAAACACTTATTTGCGTTGCTAACATTAATAGTATCTGGTCGTGAGATTGCACAGAATGCGATGAAAAATATAATGTCAAAAAGAAATCAAAGCAAGAGCCATATCTTGAGAAACAATCTTATAAAGTTATGTTTAATTGTAATAGGATTTTGGGGAACAGCGCAAACACAATCATTGGAGTTTACAACCGGCGATGGCAACCCTACCGCAACCAATGGCCCCGTGCAGAATACAAGTATTAGGTTCCGGTATAACAATGATAATCCTTCTGGAAATACTTTTCAGACTTACACGCCTGCTGTTACAGCATCTTTTCAATTGACAAATCAGCAGTATACGCTCTCTACAATATCTACTAACCGCCCAGTAAATATTGGTTATAGCAATGCTACTGGCGCTGGTCCTATACTCCAGGATCATAATAGTATTGGAGCACCTATAGCCAGCTGGTATACTTCTAATGGAGCACCTACAGGAACAGGAATTGATCTTGCTAATAACTACGGCATCATGTTTAATGTTCTTACTTCGCCTCTACGTGCGGCTGGCGCTGCAACAAGTGTCACACAGTATTGGATGGCTGATCTTGTTGTTACCTTTAGTCAAGCTGTTAACAATCCTATTTTGCACGTTGCAGGAATGGGATCTTCCTCTTCTTCGCCGTTACTTGGATTTTCCATGGAGTACGATGTTGTATCCTCAAACACCGCTATTACTTTAGCTAAGCTTTCTGGATCCAATGCATTAAGCGTAACCGGTACTAAGGATGAGTAAGGTTTGATTTTTATAGAGATTTTATATTTTCTTAATCAGAAAAAAGAAGTCTTATTTAAATTGGTTGGATTTTTTTTGTAATAATTTTTAAAACACTACACAATTTTCAATCGAAAAGAGTTATTCAGAACCCAAACTAAGCGAGATAATGATGATGCACAATGTTTTTGATGGTAGCCGCTCAAGAACAGAATGTCGGAGAAACAGCAAACTTTGATTTGACTGAAAAAGTTGAGAACATTAAGGAAAAAATTATAAAAAACTAACAGCTAAATTAAAAACCGAAGTGGAAGCTTGGTTCCAATGGAATTATTGGCAACTGTTTATATAATACAAATCAATTACATAAAAGCCAGCTTTTTAACTACCCTAAAAATAAAAAACTCTCTGTAATCAATCGATTCAGAGAGTTTTTAAGTACCCCAGACGGGTATTTTTAATGAAAACAACAGAAAAACAAAACAAATAAATCTCTGATTTTCAGTATAAATATAATAGTTATTTTCTGATGTTATCTTATATTTGCATTGCACACATTGCATATACATTGCACGAAAAAATATCATGATGGCAGTAACACTTCACAAAAGAACCCTTAAAAGTGGTAACACTCAATTTTATCTATCTGTCTATCTTGATGGTCAGCAAAATCTTGAAACTCTATTCACAACCAAGCCTAATGACTTGAAAGAAAAGAAAAAACTAGCTGAAGCGATAAGGGCTGAAAGAGAGCTAGAGGTTTTAGCAAAAGGGACAAAATATGTTCCTAGGCACAAAAAGAAGATTGCATTATTTGAGTACTTTGAATATTATGCTACTAACTATGACAAAAAGGATATAAGAATGATAGAGGGTGTTATTTCTAAATTCAAACTATTCTTGCCTGATAAGAAAATTTTGATAATGGATCTTACGGAAAGCCATTTTTTAAAATTTATTGATTATCTAAACAACAAGTGTGGTTTCAACGGCGAAACACCACATTCGTATTGGAAACGATTTAAGAAAATTATTCTTCAAGCCAATAGAGATGGTTATATTGATGATATTGTGTATAAAAATGTAAGATTTAAAAAGAAAGGGGATTATAGCGAAACAAAATTGACAAAACAGGTGCTGATAGAATCAGAAATTTCTGTTCTACAAAATACTTACTGTGGCAATCCTGAAATTAAGAGAGCTTTTTTATTCGCCTGCTATTCTGGTTTGGGTTTGGCGGAATGTAAGATTTTAAAGTGGAACAATATTATAAATGACAGGCTTATCATCAATAGAGAGAAGACAGGAACAGAAATTAATTTGTCGCTAAGCAAGGCAGCTTTAGAACTTTTGGGGGAAAGAAAGGATTTTAAAGATTTAATTTTTGATTTGAAACATAACGGAAAATTTATTTCGGAGGTAAGCATTAATAAGACCCTTAATAATTGGTTGAAAAAGGCAGAGATTGAGAAAAAAATATCATTTTACTGCGGAAGACATACATTTGCAACAAGACTATTGATAAAGGGCGCAAACCTTAAAACATTATCTGATGCGCTAGCTCACAAGACGACAGCAAACACCATTAAATATTTGAATTATGTAAATAGTCTGAAAGATGATGCAACAAGCAATCTATAACCTTTAGGAAAGAAAATAGTAGAATAAACATAATGAGCAGCTTTATGACCACTGGTAATCAATTAGAAAAAAATATAAAAATCCTACAACAATATGTCAATGATAGTATTGACAAGAAATATCAAACTTATTCATACTCTTATTCTGTCAAGTATAGTTATCTCACCGAAGAGCAGAAAAAACCTGTTACAGAAATCCAAATTGAGGAATTTTCTAACAAACTTATGTTGTTTGTTAGAGACAACTCTCTTTTAAAACAAATCATTCACGAGATTGAGAGTTCTCATTTTCTTTGGGAAGGCAGTTTTATAGAATGTTTATCCCATGAAGAAAAGAGAAAATATGCTGAGTTTGATTCTTCTTCTTTCAAGGTGCTTGAATTTATTAAAAATCCTTCATTGTATGATGATGAATTACCTCATTTATCACAAATTATAGATTGTGTCGTCTGTATCCGGTATTTGAAATACCTGAAAAAATTAATCAAACCTGAGAAGTCTGAAAGTTATAAAGATTCATCATTTATAAAACCACAACACAAGGAAGATTATAAAGTAAAGGAAGAAAACAAAGAACAAAATTTCGGAGCTAATTTTGAGGATTGGCAGATAGAAATTCTTAAACAATGTGTAAACGAAACAAGAATTTTCTCAAAACCTATAACTACGGAAACGATGAATGACATATTTTCTTGTTCTTTGAAATTTCCATTAATTGTTGCCAATGGTAAAAACAAACTCCTCGCCTATTTCTTTATTTCGCTAGACGACCGTAGTCTTATCGTAAAAAACTGGCAATCACTCTGCACCAGAAAAAGGTTATTCCAATCCTATAAACACACACCTTTGGTACAGAACCACTTTTCTTCGGCAGTTAATCAATGCAGGGAAAATCCACCCAAAGATTGTCATATCATTGACAAATACATCAAACAACTGAAAAAAGATTGAGAATAGGTTAAGACCTCAATCATTATCAATCACGTTCCTCATTTTTCCATTTTACATTTGCCTCGTCGACATAACAACAGGGCAGCGCTGCTCTATTTAATAATGTATAAAATAATGGAAAATGGAAAAATCATTAGAAGAAAGAATTTCCGAAATAGAAAAAAATCTATTCGTTCAAAAAAATGTACTCAGCTTTGAAGAAGCGAGCAAATTTCTAAACCTTTCAAAAAGCTACCTATATAAACTCACATCAGGAGGTCAGATTCCTCATTACAAACCACAGGGCAAGATTCTTTACTTTGATAAAGAAGAACTCGAAAACTGGTTACGACAAAATCCGGTGCGATCAAAAAGGGAAATTGAAGATATGGCAACCTCTTTTATTGCATTTTCGAACAAACGAAACCGAAAATAGATGATGCAAACGGAGAAGGAGTCCATTCTTTACTCTGTAGAATCTGTCAGTTCTTGGAAAGATGCAAGACTACTAATCACCGATTACTTTGAATCCCCTCCGGTCATCATTCAAATAGATGATTCTATCATTGGAACTCTAGGAAATTTCAGTGCTTCTACCGGAAAGGCGAAGAGTAAAAAAACGTTCAATATCTGCGCAATTGTTTCCGCAGCTTTAACAAATAGCACTATTTTAAACTATACCGCTTCCTTGCCAGCAGGGAAAAACAAAATCCTTTTTGTAGATACAGAACAGAGTAAATTTCACTGCAAGCGTGTATTAAGCAGAATAATACAGCTTGCAGGGTTACCTCTGGATCAGCATCCGGAAAATCTGGAATTTTTAAGTCTTCGGGGATACGCCACAAAAGAACGGTTGAAAAAAATAGAAGAAGCTATTTATGAAATTGAGGAACTCGGCTTGGTAATTATTGACGGAATTCGTGATTTGGCTTACGATATCAACAGTCCTGGAGAATCGACGGATCTTATTACAAAACTGATGCAATGGACAGATCAAAGGAAAATTCATATTCATACCGTATTGCACTTGAATAAAGGAGACGACAACACCAGAGGGCATTTGGGCACAGAGCTTAACAATAAAGCAGAAACGATATTACAGATCACAAAAAATGAATTTGATAAGAACATCAGTTCTGTAACAGCTATGCATATTCGTGATAAGGATTTTGAACCATTTGCTTTTATGATAAATCCTGATGGATTACCGGAACTTGTTGAAAATTACCAACATCAGCAGACGGGAAACAATAAAGGGTTTGATTATGCTGAGGTCAGCGAAGACAAGCATCGGGAAGCACTGAAACTGTTGTTTTCAGAAGCCACTTTGGTTTCGTATTCTTCTCTCATTGGAAAACTTCAAAATAGCTATGCCTCAATCGGACATAACTTCGGAATCAACAAAGCCAAAAAACTGAAAACTTTTCTTGAAAATAAAAAGATGATTCTCAAAGAAGACAAGTTTTACAAGTTTAATCAAGGTTTCTACTATTAATACCTTAAAAAACGATTTAGTTTAGAACCGGTGTATATATAAGTAAACCATACTAAACCAGTTTAAGGGTTTAAACCAAAACACAGACCATTAAACCAAACAATCCCGCAATTCTTTGCGGGTGAAGAAAAAAAATCTAAAAAAATGAATGCAAAAGAGATAAATAAAATTTCAATAAAAAATTACCTCGCAGAATTAAATATCCATCCGGCGAAAGACCGAAGATATTATGGACTCTATCGCTCCCCCTTCAGAGATGACCATAACGCAAGTATGAAAGTCGACTTCGAAAAAAACTTATGGATGGATTATGGTGCTGGCATTGGAGGAACACTCATTGATCTTGTAATGCAGATGGAAAAATGTGATGCCGGAAAAGCAATATCCCTATTTCAATATAAAGACGTAATTAATAAGACTGAGAATTTTTCTTTTCACGGTAGAAATATAATCAAGCCCGAACAACAGTCAGCATTTATTATCCAAAATATACAAGAGATCAAGAGCCTTGCTCTTATTGATTATCTTCTGGAAAGGGGTATCAATGTCAACATAGCTAAACAACATTGTAAGGAGATAAGCTATTTGGTAGATGGCAAATATTATTTTGCAATTGGTTTTCAGAATGATATTCACGGATATGAATTGCGTAACAAGTATTTTAAAGGCTGTACTTCAAAAGCACCAAGTTTTAATGATGTTGGCAGTAATATTTGTAAAGTTTTTGAGGGATTTACAGACTACCTTTCTTACTTGACGCTCAAAAAAACTTTTCACTTAGAACAGAATGTCGTTGTTCTCAACTCTGTTTCTAACATAGATAAAGCAAAACCTTTCATTGCTTCGCACGAGAAAGTTATTGCATATCTGGACAATGATGAAGCAGGACATAAAGCCACTTCGTATTTAAAGTCATTTTGTAAGAACCTGATTGATGAGTCGTCCTATTATCAAAACTATAATGATTTGAATGATTACTTAAAAAGCAATCAGAAGAATACTCGTGAGAATGAACTTGATAATGATTTAAAATCTGAGCAGGTAAATGGCTACAGAAGAAAAAGGTGACAGTTGAAAGGCTGGCTTTTGATAAAAAAGCCATAGCTTATTAGGGCTTTTTCTTAACGCTCTGTTGCACTCCACTAAAAAAGCCCCAATAAGCCAAGGAGGAAAATCCCCCTTTGGAAACCCCCAAATTATTTAACAATTAGATTAAGAGAAATGCCATATACCGTTTTACATTTAGAAAAAGCAAAGGGCAATGACTCCGGAATGTCAGCTCATATTGAAAGAACTGTCCATCCGAAAAATGCAGATGCTTCACGAAGTCATCTGAATAAAGAAATGATTACCTACCCTGAAGGAATCAAAAACAGGACTTCGGCGATACAAAATAGGTTAGACAATGCCAATATCAAAAGAAAGATAGGAATCAATCAGGTGAGAGCTATCCGCATTGTGTTATCGGGAACTCACGAAACAATGAAAGTCATTGAGAAAAGCAGACAATTGGAGAATTAATCTTAATTGGCTCAAAGAGACCTTTGGAGAAGAGAATTTGGTTTCTGCTGTTCTCCATATGGATGAAAAGACTCCTCATATTCACGCTACTATTGTCCCTATAGTTTCCGGAGAAAGAAGAAAAGCAAAAAAAGACAATAATACTCAAACCTATAAAAAGAAAAATCCAAATGAAAACCGCCTTTGTGCTGATGATGTGATGGCAAGAAACAGATTGAAGCACTATCAAAATACTTATGCATTAGCAATGGCAAAATACGGATTAAGAAGAGGGGTTGAAGGGTCGGAAGCGAAACACATTTCTACAGCTGAATACTACCGGAATCTTCATTTGCAAAATCAGCAGTTGGAAAAGAAAAAAAACAGTAAACAATCAGAGTTGAACGCAATTGAGAAAAATATTTCCTCAAAAAAAGTGATTGAAAATTTCACTAATGTTCTAACCGGTTCTAAAACAAAGAAATTAGAGCAAGAAAATGAACAGATGAAAAAGGAAATGGTAAGTTTCAAAAATCAGAAAGAGAAGGAACAAGGTAAATTAAGGGAATCGGTTTCGAAATTGGAAAATAACATAGAAAACCAACAAAAAGTTTTTAACAAACTATTGCAATACCACCCTGAAGTTAAAGATTCTCTTCCTATTGTAATCGAATGTGAGAAAATGGGACTTCCTCAAACACTTATCAAAACTTTATTGGAAAAGGAAGAAGTCTTCATTAAAGGGGAAATTTATTCTTCACGGCATTTTAAAAGCTTTAAAGTTGAAAATCTAAAAATGAGTATTGAGTACGGTGAAAAAGAAAAGGCTAAAACACTAAAAATTAATGGAGAACAAAGCCAAAAGTGGTTGGACGAAAAATATAAGGAAAGTTTAAGAAATAATTTCTTAAGAAATGAAGAGATGGATAGAAAAAAAATAAGAAGATAGTTTTTTAATTGCAACTCAGTATAATCTCATCACCATCTCCCCTAATCTCGAGGAATTATTTAGATTAAATGATTTAAGAAAAAAGATAAGAGCTAGACTAAAATATCCTGTCAATTAGTTATCCAAATATTAATGCCCTATAAATAATATTATTTACATTAAAACAAGATTAATATAGTGCAATAATTTAAAAATAATAACAAAAAATTACATTTACCAAATTTTATTATTATTTTTGATAAAAATAATAATAACCTATATGAAAACAATCTTAACAGCATTTTTACTGTGGACTTTCCATTTTAATTGTACGGCACAGTGGATAGAATTAAATATCGGGACCACAACTGCTTCATACTTTACAGATGTTTATGCCTTTACACCGGATATCTTAATCGTGGTAGGCAACAACGGAACCATTATCAAAACCACAGATGGCGGTATCACATGGCAGCAAAAACCATCTGGGACAAATCAACTCCTAAAGAAGGTTAGTTTTACTGCCAACGTCGGTTATATTATAGGTAATCAAGGTGTACTTTTAAAAAGTATTGATGGGGGAGACAGCTGGGCGGCAATTGATACAGGGCGTAATGTTAACTTTGAAAGTTTGTCATCTTTGGGCGAAAATTTTGTTTATATTGCTTATGTAGATAATCTGTTGAAGAGCGCAGATGGAGGAAATACCTGGCAGAGTTTTCCATTAGACTTTTTATCTGGTGACATTCAATTTTTAACGCAGGATATAGGATACGCTTCGAAAGTTAACGGTAGATTTTCGAAGACAGTAGATGGTGGCGCCTCCTGGCAAGAATTATTAGGATTTAAACCTTTTTACTTTATAAATAAGGATATTGGATTTTATGATGCTGGGGGACTATTAAAGACAACTGACGGAGGGAATACTTTTGAATATACGGGTACTGGATCCGGTTCAGTGTTATCTTCACTTTTAGCCATCAATGAAAATACCGTTTGGGGAATTTACGCAGGTGCGTTAAATGGAGATGGTACTACTACAGGGGTTATAAAAATGAGTGATTCGGGAACGGGGACATACATTAGTAATACTTGGTGGGATAATGATACTAACTTGAATATGAATGCCATTTACTTTGCGAATGAATCTACCGGCTATATTGTTGGATATAAAAATGCAAAAGCTGCTATTTGGAAAAACGTGACAGGTATTAATGTACCAGGTCCAGGATTGAAGGCACTAGATGAAACTCTTACCTCGTTTAAAGTATATCCTAATCCCGCTTCTGACAAGATTAAGGTCACCACAAGTGATCATTCTTCGAAAGAAATCGCCATAATTCTTACGGATACGTCTGGAAGGAATATATATAATGAAAAATATAACAACAGCAAAGAAGTAATCATAGATGTCAAAAGCTTCGCTAAAGGAACGTATGTGCTCACCATTAAAACTCAAACTCAAAGTTATGCTCAGAAACTAATCATCCAGTAAAAACTAAGACCAATATGAAAAAACTAATTAACGCCATTTTTGTGTTTGCAATATTAGCAGCAAACGCACAGATTTCGCATTCCTCTGTAGCTCAAATTGCACCTCAAGGTCCATCACAAATTTCGTATTCATTTGAGACACAAACTACAGATTTTCAGACTACGACTGACGGTGCTTACCAAATTGTGAAAACTGACCAAAGTAGAAGTTATACATCTCTGGTAGGGTCACCACAATTACCTGTATTTACAAAAAAATTGGTACTTCCCGCAGGAAGTATTGTTACTAATATTCTTATTAACAATCAAAATGAGGAACTGATCGATAGTAATATTTTATTATATCCGACTCAGCCACCAGGTAACTGGGTAACTTCTTCATCTTTCGTTGCTCCGAATCAATCCGTATATAATTCATCTGCTGCATATCCGGCGAGTACTGGTTTGAAAATCGCAGATGAAGTGAGTCAGGGTTATCATTTAGTAACTTTAGAAATTTGCCCTTTTAAATATATACCTGTTCAGAAAAAACTATCATTATATCGTACCGTTAATATTACAGTAAAATACACTGTAGGAAGTATTGAATATCAAGAGAAAATAACAAAATTTCGAAGTAATCTTAATAAAGAGTGGGTGGCATCAAACGTGGCTAATCCGCAATTATTAAATTCGATTGCGGTGACCGCAAAAAATGTTTTGGACACACCTACGGAAACTGATAAGATTGTTTTACATTGGAAACCCTCAAAGTATGGTGATGTTCCAGATTATATCATCATTACAAACGAAACATTGAAACCTTATTTTAAAGTTTTGAAAGATTACAAAACAAAAAGAGGTTTTCCCACTTTACTTGTAACTACAGAACAGATTTACGCTAACTATTCGGGTATAGATAATGCCGAAAAAATTCGTAATTACCTCAAAGCGGCTCATTATTATTGGGGGGCAGGTTTATTTGTGCTTTTGGCTGGAGACAGTGATGTTATACCTGCAAGAATTGGCTATTATGACTTTGAAGGACAGTCTAAAGAAGAAAAGATGTCGACAGATTTATATTATTCAGATGTCTATAAACCCAATACAACTAATTATAACTGGAATGCGAACGGAAACAGCCGCTTTGGTGAAAGTATAAATTACGGTAATGTTGATGGTGTTGAAATGGGAATGGAAAATTATATCGGACGAGCACCCGTAAATAATGCGGCGGAATCTCAAAACTTTATTCAAAAGATTATCAACTATGAAAACTTAACCGGTGTAAGTGATAAAAGTTATGTTAAAAATATGTTATTCCTTGGTTCATATCTTCATCACATAAATGCTGGTGAAGCTACAAGTATGGGCGGTCAACCTTGGCATGATTATCTTGGAAATCGACCTTTTTTGTTTAATAATGCCGCTTTAAAAATATGGAAGCTCTATGATGACCATCTTGGAAATGCTGTTAACACCTTTGTTGGTAATGAAGAATTAGACAAGGCAAATACACTAGACCGTATGAATAATGGTAAATCTGGTATTGGAAAGTTTCATTTGGTGAGTCACTTTGATCATGGCGGTCCCTTTGGTATAGGAGTTTCTGGTGAAATGAAAAGAAACAGTTTGTATCGTGAAGATATGGATGCCTTAACAAATGGTAATTACCTGCAAATAATGTATACTACAGCGTGCTCGCCGGGAAAATTTGACTTAGATGCATTTGCAGAACATTATATTAATAATCCTAATGGCGGCGGGGTAGCTATTTTAGCTAACTCAGGAACTGCTTATACAGGCGGCGAACAGCAGGATGTTAATCTATTCCAGTCAATCTATGGAAGTGGTTCGTATCAATTATCATCAGATGCATATTTGTTAGGCGTTGCTTCAAATAACGCAAAAAATGGTAATAGTTCTCCAGGTTATAAAAGAATTCTTACTCTTTTTGGCGACCCTACAATGGCGACGTGGTCGAACACACCGCAAAATATTACTTTAACAATGCCATCATCTTTAACGATAAATAATGCATCTGAAAATTCTTTATCTGTTGGACTTAATGCGTTAACGGAAAAAGCGACAATCACTTTGTATAAGTTTAATGAAGTGACAGGCTACCCTGAGATTTTTACTTCAAAAGAAGTGACTGCTGGTATTACAAATGTAGTTTTTAATATCAATCCTGATACTGTAGGAGAACTGTTGGTACAAGCCACAGCAAAAAATTATCTGCCCGCCTCAAAGAGTGTAAATATATTAATGCCTCAATCTCATTTATATATAACAGGTTATTCTTTTATAGATGGCAATGGTGATGGGTATATTGAACCTGGAGAGAATATATCTCTAAAAGTGCAGGTACAAAACTCTGGAGGTACAGCTATAAGTGATATCAATGCAGTTCTTTCGGGCGATACCAATCTCGTTTCCATTACACAGCCAAATTCCAGCCATTCCTCTTCTTTAGGTGCAGGCGAAACAATGCAATTAACAGGGTTTACCTTTACACCTCTTACTGCAATAGGAGTTAATGAAATTCCTGACTTTTTAAAATTTGATTTAAATATCGCAGCAAGTGGAAATTATAATCATTTGGACAATTTCTATCTGGACATTAATAATTCTGACTTGAAATTAGGCAAAAGGATATTGAAAAATAATGCTGGCAATTCTCCAACTTTTGCAATTAATGAGGTAGTCAATGCTGAAATATCAATAGGAAATATAGGGAATGTGGTAACAGGAACGCTAAGTGCAGTACTTTCTTCGAATTTGGAAACTAATGGTATTATACAAATAACAGCATCTAGCAGGAATTATCTTAGTATTCCAGTTAATAATGAAAAATCAAGTATTGACCCTTTTCAATTTAAGTTCCTCCAACAATATAGTGGAGAAATGCCCTTCAAATTAACATTAACAAATTCACTAGGAAAAAGTTGGGAATTTAATTTTGAAATGAATGAAGTCCAGCCTCCTCTTATTACTGGATTTGATTTTACTTCTAGTGTTGATCAGATCAATTTAACGTGGAATGCTATTACTAATATAAGCGGATATAACATTTATAGAAGTGATACTGAAAACGGGACTTATAGCAAAATAAATAATCAACTTATATCTGGCACCTCTGCATACAGTGATTATAATCTAAATAAAAATACTGAATATTACTATAAGATCAGTGTCATTTCTCTTTCTGGAAATGAACGCTCTTTGGAAAAAATAGTAACTCAAAACACACCAGCAAAACAAGGTTATTTAGCTTGGACATCATTAAATGCGCATGCTGCTTTTCCAATTGTAACAGGTAGTACGATATATGCACCACCTATTTTATATGATGTTGATGGAGATGGTAAGAAAGAGATTTTTCAGAATACGATTGGCGCTAACTCAACAGGAAGAATATACGGATTTTTGGATTCTGGACAGGAGATGTATAATATCGACGGCAATGAAACTACAATTTCTGGATTTGCAGGCACTGATATTGCTCTTTGGGCAAATTCTGCCATTGGAGATCTGGATAAAGATGGTCATGCAGAAGTTATAACAATGGGAAGATTGAATAATTCTAGTGCAGGTCATTTACTAGTCCATAAGACAATTGATGATAATAACGACAATAATCCCGACTCTTTCTGGGATACACCCTATATAAACACTGGCTGGAGATCTGGTACTGCTCCTGTTTTATATGATATTGATAATGATGGCATACCTGAAATAATTATTACCAATGAAAATCAAAAGATTCAAGTATATGATTCCAACAAAAATATGAAGCCCGGATGGCCTGTTCAAATACCAGGCGGTGGTGATTGGTCAATGGGAAGTATTGCTGTGGCAGACTTAGATAATGATGGCTACGCAGAAATTGCTTTAGGAGTTAGATATTCCAACGGTACAAAAGGTGGCATTTATGTCTTTAAGCACGACGGTACACCGTTCACTACAAATCCCTTTAAGGAATTTGCAAATAATGAAAGTGCTGATGGAGGAATAACCTTTGCTGATATAGATGGTGATTCACAACTTGAGTTGCTTATTACCACCCGTATAAATGATAATGGAAAAATCTATGCTTTTAACTTAGATGGAACCCCTGTAAGTTCAGCGTGGAACGGTCAAACTGTTTTTTCTCACTCTTTAGCTTATGGAAACAATCCAAGAATTTCTGTTGGAGACATAAATAATGATGGAAATCTTGAGGTAGCTTTTGCAAGTGTAGATAAATTGTACGTTTTAAAGGCGGATGGCACTTCGTTAAATAATCTCTTTCCAAGAACTATATCAGATGCTAAAAATAGTGCTCCTATTTTAGCCGATATCGATGGAGACGCAGATATTGAGATTATTGTTAATAGTGGAGGCGCACTATATGCCTTTAATCCTGACGGTAGTGAATGTGCCGGCTGGAGATTAAAGTCAAGCAATGGATCACCATTTATGTCATCGCCGTCAGTTGATGATATTGACAATGATGGAATGAATGAAGTCGTTATATCAGCTCTGGATGGTACTTTGTACTCTTGGGATACAGATGGAAGCAGTGACAGAATCGAATGGGGAAGTTATAGAGGCAATACATCCAATACAGGAACGTATAAAAACGGCTGTTTAAAAGGAACGGATTTAATGATCAAAGATGGTCCTTCTGATGCAGGAATTGAGCCAAACAATTTTACGGAGTATATGTGGACAAGCGATGACATTTGGATCCGTAATAACAATGACAGTGGTTTGGAACACCAAAATCCTAAATATAAGAGTAATGGTGACCCTAATTTTATAAAAGTAAGAGTTATAAACAAAGGTTGTAAACCGTCTACAGGAACAGAGACACTGATCATGAATTGGGCAAAAGCCAATACCAACTTAACTTATCCAGAAAATTGGAATGGAAGTCTTCTAAATTCTTCTCAAATTCCGCTTGGAGGGCAAGTTACTGGAACTCCTGTTAATATTCCTGTCATACAGCCGGGAAAAGAAGCCATTATTACAATTCCTTGGGTAGTACCAAATCCAAATAATTATCTTGTAGGGGATGGCAGTGAGAATCCTTGGCATTTCTGTGTATTGGCAACTATTCTTGGCATTAGTGATCCCCTTACACACCCTTATACTTCTAATCCAAATGAGATGGTTAGAGAGAATAATAATCAAGCCTGGAAAAACCTTACAGTGGTTAACGTAACAGGAAATTCTGGGGTATTAAATCCTTACCCCAGCGCTGTTGTAGCAGTGTCAAATTCAGCAAATTCCACTCGGGCATATACTTTGGAACTTATAAAAGAAGCCAATGAGGAAGGAAATGCGATCTTTAAAGAAGCTGAGGTTACAATTTCTATGGATAATGTATTGTATAATGCTTGGGAAAGAGGAGGAGAAAACACATCGAATTTACAAAACAAAAGCAGTGCAACTCCAAATTTAAAACTTGTACAAGGAAATAATGCGCTGTTAAGCAATATCTCAATGAATGCTCAGGAATATGGTTTAATTACTTTAAATTTTAATTTCTTGACAGAAGAGCTTACTGACAAGTCTAAATATACTTATCATCTGGTTCAAAAAGATGCCAGTACAAACGAAATCATTGGTGGGGAAACATTTGTAATCAAAAAGGCGGCAAGAACAAGATTCGATGCAGATGCTGGTGGAGATATGGCTGTTGCAAAAAATCAGCCTATAACTTTAAGAGCAACAAGTATCAATGAACCTGCTATATATAATTGGTATGATAGTAATGGTAATTTGGTATATGAGGGAACTGATTTTGAAATACCTAATGCGATAGCTTCAAACTATCAATTGGAAGTAATTTCTGAAATTGATGGTTTTAAAGACTATGATAATGTTAATGTTATATTATTGCCAAGTTCGCTAGATCAGATTGCACCAAATCCCGCAAGTAATAATGCTGTTATCAAATATACCCTGAATGGTGTTAATTCAGCTTATATTCGTGTGGCAAGTTATTTTGACAATATCCAGCACAATTATATTTTAGATGTTAATAGTTCAGAAACTACAATTAATGTAAATGGATATAATACTGGCGCTTATGTTGTCTCACTAATTTGTGATGGAAAAGTAGTAAGCTCTAAGACATTAATCAAACAGTAATACTAATTTAACTATTATAAAATTTCCTGAGAGAGAGACTGTTTTAAAGTTAGTTAGTTGTGAATGATAATTTTTAATTTACCATATTAATCAATATTTATAATGAGAGTGGGAATAATCCTGCTCTCGTTTTTTTTATTTTAATTTGTAGGAATTTTATTAAATTAAAATGGTGTGATAATAAAAGCTTGAAAAGACTTTATTATCATTTTAACATTGCACATTCATTGCACGTAAGAACAAAAAGCCTTGATAATCAAATGATTATCAAGGCTTTTAAGTACCCCAGACGGGACTTGAACCCGTACGTCCTTGCGGACACAGGATTTTAAGTCCTGCGTGTCTACCAGTTCCACCACCAGGGCGACGGTGGAGCGAAAAACGGGACTCGAACCCGCGACCCCAACCTTGGCAAGGTTGTGCTCTACCAGCTGAGCTATTTTCGCATAAAAAAAATTCCTAATTGCTTAGAAATTCTTTCTTTGTGCGGATGAAGGGACTCGAACCCCCACGCCGTGAAGCACCAGATCCTAAGTCTGGCGTGGCTACCAATTACACCACATCCGCATATTTTTAAGAACTCCTTTTCTTTCGTTTTGGTGAGTGCAAATATATAACTCTTTTGTATTCTCTCCAAAATAAAATCAACATTTTTTTAAAGTTTTTTGATCAACCGTTTTTTCAATAACATCAATACTTTTTATTACCTTTACACACTTAAAACATTTTCGAGATATGGAATTAACAGGAACGATAAAGAAAATTTCTGATTTACAAACTTTTAACAGTGGATTTCAAAAGAAAGAATTGGTTCTTTTGACAGAAGAGCAGTATCCACAACCTATTAATATTGAATTTTTATCAGAAAAAGTTGACTTACTGAATACATATAAAGTAGGTGACAAAGTAAAAGTTCATATCAATATCAGAGGTAGAGAATGGACAAGCCCACAAGGTGATGTAAAATATTTTAACTCTATCACAGCTTGGAGAATGGAAAAAGATGGTTCCAGCGATTTTAACGAACCAACTGAAGCTACGCCTTCTCAAAATTCACCTGCAACAGAAAACAAAAATGTTTTTGCTGAGGATGAAGATGATGACTTGCCTTTCTAATATCAATAGAATAATATCACATAAATCTCCCTGCACTTTATTTTAAAATGCAGGGATTATTTTTTATAAACCCAAAATCATCCAATGCTTAAACTTGATCCTAACGATATTTCTTTTCCAGATCCTGAACATTATGATTCGGAGGATGGGTTGATGGCTTTCGGAGGCGATTTGAGACCAGAAAGACTTTGGTTTGCCTATCAAATTGGATTATTTCCTTGGTATAATGAAGGAGAAGAAATTCTTTGGTGGTGTCCAGATCCAAGATTTATTTTATTCCCAAATGAAATTAAAATCTCAAAATCGATGAGAAAAATTCTGCGAGATAAGGTTTTTGAGTTTACCGAAAACCAATGTTTCGAAGAAGTGATGAGAAATTGCAAAACTTTGGAAAGAAAAGGTCAGGATGGAACTTGGATTAATGAAGAACTCATCGAATCTTTTGTAAAACTTCACAATTATGGAAAAGCTAAAAGTTTTGAAGTCTGGCAAAACGGCGAATTGGTTGGTGGTTTTTATGGAATTTTAGTTGGTAACGTTCTCTGTGGCGAAAGTATGTTTTCCAAAGTTTCTAATGCTTCCAAAGCCGGCTTTATCCATTTCACGATCAAATATCAAAATCAATGGGAACTCATCGATTGCCAAATCCACTCTGAACATCTGGAAAGTCTGGGCGCAAAAATGATTCCGAAAATCGATTATTTAAACATCTTAAAACAACAAAAACCTTGAATACCGAAAAGCAAAAATGGATTCTTCTCATCGCATTATCTGTGATTTGGGGATCATCCTTCATATTAATAAAAAAATCTTTAGAACATTTCAATCCTTATGAAGTCGGAGCATTGAGAGTTCTGATATCCGGAATTGTATTGATGCCTTACGCCATTACTAAAATCAAACAATTTCCGAAACAGCACACAAAATGGTTGATTTTAGCTGCTGTGACTGGTAGTTTTATTCCGATGTTTCTGTTTCCATTAGCAGAGACTGAGATTAGCAGCAGCATTGCAGGAATCATTAATTCCATGATGCCAATATTCGTGATTATTGTGGGTTCTTTGGTTTGGAAGTTCTCTACCACCAAAAGACAAACGATTGGCGTTTTAATCAGTTTTATTGGGGCTTGTATCTTGGCTTTGGGAAGTGGTGAAAGTGGCGAAATCAAAATCTACCCTATTCTTTTGCTGGTTTTAGCAGTTCTACTTTATGCAATTAGTACAACGACAATAAAATCAAAACTACAGGAAGTTCCGGCTATTCTGATGTCAGCTTTTATCTTTTCTTTCGTTTTATTATTACCTTCTTTAATTGCATTGGTATTTTCCGGATTTTTCCAAGATTTCAGCTTTAATCAAAGTACGCTTGAAGGACTGGGTTTTGTAGCAATGTTATCCATCTTTGGAACTGGATTAGCAATGATGATGAATTACAAATTACTTAGTATTTCTACGCCACTTTTTGCATCAACAGTTACTTTGCTAATGCCAATCGTAGCGATTATCTGGGGAATTCTGGATGGTGAAAAATTGACGACGCAGCAATCTGTTGGTGCTTTGGTGATTTTGACTGGATTGATATTTTTGAGGAGTAAGCCGAAAGTAGTTTCTTAACTTTATTGTTCCGTTAATTTGACAGATTATGCTAATTAAAATTGTCGAAATTTGAATTGATGTCGAATGCCATAGCCCTGATTAACTCTTTCTTTTTTAATTATTTAATGGAATCGTCGAAACTTCGTTTTGTAGAGAAAAATCCCGCAGCGGAGCCGACCGAGCGAGGAATTGTAACAGAAAGCAGTTTCCCGGCTCATAAAAAATAAAAAGCTCAGAATTATCTGAGCTTTTCTCTTATTTCTTTTTGGTCTTTATTTTTTTAACCTGTTCTTTGATGAACGGATATTTCTGCTGCATATCTTTGCTTAACGAAGGATCCAGCTTCAGGGCTTTTTCCAGCTTGGCAATACCCTCTGAATCATTTTTCAGGTTGAAGTAGCAATTACTCAACTGATAATATAATTCGGCACGCTGATGTGTTTGCAAAGCTTTTTCCAGAATTGTAATCGCTTCCTCGTACTCACCTATCAACATCAGAACCTCTGAATATGCATACCAATTGTAAAACCTACTTGGTTCTGATTCGGTTAGCTTTTTCAGGCAAGTCAGACTTTCTTCATACTCACCGCAAGTGATGTAAAGAAAAGCTAGACGTTTCTGATATTCCAGATTCCCTACGTTAAGAGCAACCGCTTCCTGAGCAAAATAAAGTGCTTCTTTGGTATTACCCATCTCTTCATAAATATTGGATTGCTCCATCATAGCCAAATAAAACTGAGGATCTTCTCTGAGTGATTTTTGGAAAGACGTGAGCGCAGGAACCAATTTTTTGGCTTCTTTGTAACACAATCCAATTTTATAGAAGGTGAATGCTTTTGTATATTCTAACTCCAGCATTTCTTCATAAACCGCAATTGCTTTGTCCCATTCACCCATTGCTTCATAGCAAGATGCCTTGTTTGCATAAACGCCAACCGCACTTGAGTTGATGGCTAAAATATAATCGAATCCCTTGATAGCTTCGTCATAATTTTTTTTGTTGAAGAAAAACTGTCCGTACTCATACCAAGCGGTTTCCGAGAATGGAAACTTATCAAGATATTGATTCAGGAAGTCTATTGCTTCTTGTGAACGGTTCAGTTTACTATAACAAACCATTACGTTTTCCAAAGAATAATCGTCGTAAGGATCGTGCTCCAGAGCCGAAGTGTAATGTTTCAGCGCATTGAAAGGATCGTCCAGATTGACATATTCGTCCGCAATAAAATTGTGAAGGAAATTTTCTTCTTCTTCCAACTCCAAAGCTTTCTGACAATATTCAATTGATTTTTTCGGGTTTCCAAGGTTGGAATAATATTTAGCACAACAAACCAAAAAGTCTGTGTCTTCCAAAGACGACTGATGTAATTCATCAATCAGTTCTTTTGCTTTCGCATAGCGCTCTAACTCCAAGAAAACCTCTAATTGCTTAGTTTTGATTTCCAAAGAATTAGGGTGTATTTTCAGAGCGTGATTCACGGCCATTTCAGCATAGCTGTAATCTCCGAACTCCAGATAATAGATGATAATTTCTATATATTCTTCGGTATCGAAATAGAATTCATCATTATTCTCTATCATTTCTTCGAACTTTTTAGCAAGTTCGTTTTCAAAAAATTCTTCCAATATGTATGAT